>ERZ1035032.1182-NODE-1182-length-17215-cov-4.390035_pt1 | contig 17215 bp, 19 predicted proteins | sample MGYA00520693_ERZ1035032 | MGnify/ENA primary metagenome ERZ1035032 (study PRJEB33766, sample SAMN09781740) | gut metagenome | biome: gut microbiome | host: Homo sapiens | place: Madagascar | study: EMG produced TPA metagenomics assembly of the PRJNA485056 data... | reverse complement strand
TTCCGGGACAGAGCAAGACGGGAGTCAAGGCTTATCTCTCGAACGGTCAGGTAGTTCTGAACGGAAAGAAGGTTACGGCGTTCGACCAGCCGCTTTTCGAAGGCGATTCATTGACAATATTGCCCAAGAAAGTTTCTATATATAACGAGGTCAAGCATGCGGCCCGCGTGGATCTTCAGGATTCGGGCGTGGAGATTTTGTATGAGGACGACAGCATAATAGTGGTGAACAAGCGCAGCGGCCTTCCCGTCGTAGGTACAGGAAAGTCTGCCGGACATGCCGTGGATATGGACAAGAAAGGAGCGAAGGCCAGTCTCATGGGCCAGAGAAAGGAGAACACGGTGTATTCCATATTGAGCGATTACATGAGGACCAAGGTTCATGCAGAGAGGATGAGTTCCAGCGTCAGGCTTCCTTGGAAACCGTCGCATGTATTTATAGTTCACCGTCTTGACCGTGACACGTCCGGCGTGCTGGTATTTGCCAAGACCGAGAAGATCCAGCAGATAATGCAGGACGGATGGAACACTTTCGTCAAGAAAAGAGGTTATGTCGGCATCGTCGAAGGAGTACCGTCGCAGCCGCAAGGTGCCGTCATCAGCTGGTTGAAGGAGAATCCGAAGTCAATGAAAATGATTTCTTCACAGGAGCCTGATTTTTCCACGGACAGAAGAGGCGCAGGCAAGAGTTCGGAAGAGTGGCAGAAAGCCATAACCCATTATCATGTATTGGCTTCCGATGTCCATCCGACAGGCAGCCGCAAGTCCGGCAAAGATGAGGGGCCAAGGAACACGGCTCTGAAATACAGTGCCGTGGAGTTCTCATTGGAAACCGGCAGGAAGAACCAGATCCGCGTGCATGCCGCATCAGAGCTGCATTGCCCTATCGCCGGGGATAAAAAATATGGTGCCAAGACGAATCCTTGCGGACGCTTGGCACTACATGCAGGAACATTGGCTTTCATACACCCCGTTTCCGGCAAAGTCATGACTTTCACCGCAAAGACTCCCAAGGAGTTCGGGGTCTAGTCTCTACCTGAGATACTGGAACATACGTATATACGGTTCGCCGAAGAAAAGAACTACATCTCCGAATTCGAAGCCCAGCTTCTTGTACAATTTGTGGAGATGTGGTTTTTTCTCGTCTACAAGCAATGTCACCTTCTCATAGCCGAGCGCCTCTGCTTCATCCAATGCATTCCGCATCAGGATGCTGCCGATATTGTGTCCGCGGAATTCCGGGTGGACGACCAATGAATCGAGATAGTATTCTCCCTCGCCGGTTTCGCTGCCCGGTTCCGGCTTCCCGGTATTCAACAGCTTGGCCATCAATGCGAATGTCCTTTCGGCCGTTTCCTTGTAGCTTCCTCCGTCGTAAGAAACGATGGCTCCGGCTGTTTTTCCGCAGAAGGTGGCAACGGTCGTATTCTTCCAGGAGTACAATGTGTCTTCCTTGGAACATACTTTTATCAATGCGTCACGTACGGCGGAAATCGGCCCGAACGATGTCTCGGCATCAACTGACAATGATGGGTTAAAGATATCGTACCCCATGGCTGCAAGGACGGCATCGGCTATAAACGGCGCATCAGACGCCCTTCCCTTGCGGAGCTCCACCCTAGGGGTTTTCGCTTCAATAGCCGGCATCACCACTGTATTTTTCTCATTCTCAGCTACTTCTCCAATACTTCCTTTATGTGGGTCTTTGTATATTATTTCCATAACGTAAAAAAGTTAAATTAATTTTTGTGAATATAAATAAAAGTATCTATATTTGCAAACGCAAACGGGGATATAGCTCAGTTGGCTAGAGCATCTGCTTTGCAAGCAGAGGGTCGTCGGTTCGACTCCGTCTATCTCCACAAAAGAGGCACTTCGGTTTTCCGAGGTGCTTTTTTCGTTTTCCGCCGCCAGCCTGTCGCGATTTTCCAGGCTTTCCGATTGCCAGTACCACAGCAAGCACGGCAGGCATGAATCTAAGTAAAATTACCTATAGGAAATGAGAACAATATTCCTTTCCTTTGCAGAAATCAATAACCCAAAATAACATGAAAAAGATATTTATCGTCATTTTGACAATTTTCACGGCACTGTTCCTCAACTCTTGTTCCAAGTCCGACGTCATGCTTTCAGGCGACTGGTGGACAATCATTCCTGATGAAGTAGGAAGTGGAGACGAGAATGTCGTGATCCGGTTCGACAATTCGTCGTCTACCGTGAATTTCGCAGTCAAATCCACAAACAAAGACGAAAAGAACTATTACATGGTCGAATCTTTTGCCAGAAAGTATACACTTGAGAATACGGCAAAGGGTGAAGGCATCATCAGAATCTACGAAAAGGACGGCACTCAATGGCCGGAGCTCCGTTTCCATTCACTCACACTCGTGACTCTCGGATTGTCACACATTGACGAGACAGGCAAGACAGTGGACGTTGTCTCTTGCTTTCCATTCTTCGAGGATACGGACAAGAAGGTCATCAAGACTACAGATTCCAGCTATTCGACCAGAATCAATACATTGATTGACAGATTCCGCAGCGTCGGCAGACTCTCAAAGAACTAATCAGTCCGAATATATGACAAATCCCCTGCAAAACAACACTTTGCAGGGGATTGTCGTATTAATGACCAAGATATTATCTATTCATACTTGATGCGTGAGAAATCACTGATCGTTGTCGTACCGGTAGCCTCATCATAAATCATACAAGCCAGAAGGACGAATATGTCTGAGCTGCCAACATTTATAGTCAACGTGTTGGTATTACTGCCACTAATATAATAAGCTCCATCGCTCATATCCGAAAGAGGAGTAACGGGATAACTCGTGAGGCCTGCAGATCCAACTTCGGCAGGCGCAGAAAGGCACCAATAATACTGATAATTTCCTGTCGATTCCATTTCCACTGACACACTGAACGGAACACCCGTCTTCGCAGCAATCTCAGGTTTCGGCTGAGTCTTGATTTTAGGAGAATTCTCACAATACAGAACCCCCTTGACACGACTGCTCTCGTCACCCTTAATCATCTGCCAGCTGTAGGAAGTCCCAGATATTTTACCATATATAACCCTCAGGACCCCGTTCTCTCCAGGATTGAAGAAATATTCGAATTTGTTCATTTTATCCGGAAGAGAACCCGCATCTATGCTCGTCAGCTTATTATAGTTGAGCCACAGCGTTTCAATCAATTTGCATCCTGTCAAGTTGATGCTTTCCAGTTCGTTTTCGGAAAGATCCAGATAAACCAGACCAGGTAAAGAGCTGGCGTTGAATTCCTTCAACTTGTTCGTATTCATAGAGACCTTTGTCAAGTTCGGATGCTGACCGAATACGACACTCTCCAACTTGTTGTCATCCATAATAACAGATTCCAAATCAGAACAGCTAGTCAAGTCGACATGTGTCAGCTTTCCTTTGGTAGCTACCAGTTTCTTAAGCTTGGTAAGAGTACTGACGTTCAGCGAAGTAAGATTCTTAGCACCTCCGAGATCCAGATACTCGAGATTAACAAGAAATTCCAAGCCTTCTGCGGTCTCAATATCTTTTACATATAATGCCGGGACATCGAATTCCGTTATGTTCTTCACTTCTCCATAGGTAATCTTATTATTATCGGCAATCAGTCCATTGTATTTCAATGCGAGAGCGAAATTGCCTTCAAAGTACGCCGAAATATCCTTGTCATCCGTAAGGACAAGCTGAACATTGACATCACAGCTGGCAGACAATGTACCGTCAGATGTAGAAGCAGTAATTCTCGTATTGCCTCGCATCTTGGCAGTCACGAGTCCGTTTTCATCTACGCTCGCAATATTCTCGTCATCTGAAACCCAGACAAGAGAAGACATAAACTCGCCTTTCTTGGCTTTTCCAGGCTGCACTATCACATCGAGCTGATGAGTGTCGCCGTCATTTAGATAAACGGTGACCGGGTCAATGCTGAAACTCTCGACCGGTACGCCCTTATCTTTCTTGCAGTTCACGAACAGAGGAATTGCCAAGGCAATAACCAGTAGTGTGGATAAAATACGTTTCATAGTGTTATTGTTTTAAAAATGATTGATAATCAATATCCGACTTGGCCAAAGGTAAGCACGAAAAGCCGTTAAAGAAATAGGTAATTTTACCTAATTTGAGTGGCATTCCGGCTCAGAAGCGCACAAATAGCAGGAAAATACTTATATTAGCAAAAATTTATACACCATGAAACACTTTATCCTGATACTTGCCTCAATCGTGTTTTCCACCGGTTTATCGCTGGCACAGACACAAGATATCACTTCAGCTGTTCCACAGGAAAATCTTCCTGAGACCCAGATGACCAAGAAAGAAATCCGAAAAGCAGCCATGCCTGAGCAGAGAAACGAAATCACGGTCAGCTACGGCCGTGCAACCGTCATGGATGTCGCTTTCCTGTTCGCCAATGCATTGGCTTCGGCATTCACATTCGGAAATGTAAAAATCGACAACTATCATGCAAACGGTTCTGTCAATGCGGAATATTATAGAGTCCTGAGCAAGACGTTTTCCGTGGGAGGGCAGTTTTCATGGTCAGGAGGAAAAGCGGATCTCCTGAATAAAGAAAATGTAAAAACAGGCACTTCCAACTATAGCTCCTTCACCATGATGCCATCCGCCAAAGCATTCTGGTTCAGGAAGAAACACGTGGCAATGTACTCCAAACTGGGACTGGGCGTCACGCTTCTGGACGGGTTCAGCGATGATACGGAAGAGCGCAATTACTCACCGTTCTTTGCCGCCCAGCTGGGTGCCGTCTGCATACAGGCAGGAGGAAAACATGTCCGCGGCTTCCTCGAAGCCGGAGGCGGCATGGCAGGCTGCATAACTGGCGGCCTGAGCATTTCCTTCTGACAAGTAACTACCTCTAATTACCAACGATATGAAAAGATTTATATACCACATGATTTTGGCGGCTGCGGTCTGCATGGGATTCAATGCTTGCGAGACCGTAGATCATTCCGGGGAGATTGACGGATACCGGAAGTTGGATATTATCGACAGGACGGTCCTGCCCGAGATATTGAGTCACGAATGGTTCCTGAAAGGAGCCGGCTTCACCGAGCCATACATTTATGAAAACAGTTTCTCCTTCAGGGACAAGGCGGAAATTCCTCTGAAATCGTTCAAGGGGGACAACGACAACGAACTGACATTCAACTTCACACAGAATTTCCCGGCGACATTCGCCACTTATGAATATGAGGGAGGAGGAGGCTATACATCTACATATTACAACAAATCTTCCTACAAAGTACATTGCGACTGGCACGTAATCGGAGGTTTCTCTTTCAAGGCCAAACTTCCGAAGGTCAATGAGATACTGTACTTTCCGAACAGCTACGATCCGGACACCCTGATAAATTCATGGATAAGCTACTACGGGAAGGATGAAAACCATGTAACGAAAATCGTCATTAAATCACGTTGCTCACATGTAGACGGATATCCTATCATCGACAGCGGTTTTCTCTATATGGTATTCGAGCGCTCATAGTTTGGAATTTAAAACAGAAAATATGAAGAAAATCATTTTTGCGGCTGCGGCGGCAGTCATGATGCTGATTAGCTACAATGCTTCAGCTCAGTTAAGTGTAGGTGTCGGATTTGCAAAATCTGACCTTAAAGAAAAAGCTGACCTCAAGTCAGTCAAACAAGAGAACACTTCCAATGCCAACGGCATCTATGTCGATGCGGACTACACATTCAAATTCAAATACGGTCTGGGATTCACTCCGGGCATCGAATGGGTATTCATCGGCGACAAGAGCATCAAGGAACTCGGTTTGGGCGACATAAAGAGCGAATCCAAATTCAAGGAGCATTACGTCAACATACCGCTCAAACTCGATTGGGGCATTGATATTAAAGTAGTTAGAGTATTCGCATTCGCGGGTCCTACACTTTCTTTCAATGTATCATCCAAGACCAAGACTGAGGGAACCGCATTAGGCACAACCAGCAGCACGACCGTGGACACCAAGGACTTCTTCGAGAAACTCGGCGGCAAATATGGCTACTTCGACCTCATGCTCGGCGGTGGCGTCGGTGTGGACGTGTTGAACAAAATCAGAGTCAAGTTCGCTTACGACTGGGGTCTTGTCAACAGAGGAAACGACGATATCAAGCTCCACAGACAGCAGCTTAAATTAGGTGTCGCTTACTTGTTCTAAAAGTCATTGACCTATATAATTTAAAACGGGCAGTCATTATCAGACTGTCCGTTTTAATTTTATTCAACACATCATTGATTCAAGAGTGTCGACGGCATGTTCCAAATCCTCGGAAAAACGCGTATGCTCCATCAGGAAGCCTTCCCGTCCATCTGCCAACTTCTTATAAAGCTCCGGATTCATATCCATGGCATAAGAAGCTACTACGTGCTCTATTTCATCACGTTGCGAAGGACTTGTAGAGAACTTGTACACCCGCAGTTTCTGATGGAAGATACAATATGTCCACTCTATCGCATCAGGCGGAATCGCGGCACCGTTATCCATGATTCTCGACCTTGTGAACGATATTGATCAATATGCTGCCGAGAATTCCTGCACATAGCGAGCCCATGAGAACGGCAACCTTGCCCATATCCCTCAGGTGTGCCATAACTTCCGGAGCCTGGTCGCCGAACGAAAGCGTATCCACGAAAATCGACATTGTAAAGCCGATACCGCCGAGGCAGGCCACTGCAATCAGCATTTTCCATGATGCGCCGGCAGGCATTTCACCAGCGTGCAGTTTGATGGCCAAGAAGCTTGCCAATGAAATTCCAAGAGGCTTTCCTATCAGCAGGCCGAGGAAGATTCCCATTCCCACGCTACCCATGGCAGCATTGAAATTGAACACATTGAAATAAGACAAATCCGGAATCACGACACCGGCATTGGCGAGAGCGAAGACCGGCATGATCAGGAAGTTGACCCATGGTTCGAGAGCATGTTCGAGGCGGTAGCTCATGCCCATAGAGCCTCTGGAAATTACGGAGAGACGGCGGAGACAATGCCTCTGCGGGCCATTCGGGAATCCATCAGAAGTAGATGCGATTCCGAAATATTCCTTGATTCTCCTGAGATATTGCTTTTCCTTGCGGAAGAAATACGCTTCAGGAAAACGCGGCGCCATCGGAACGAGGAACGCCATTACCACGCCCGACATTGTGGAATGGATTCCTGCATAATAGAACAGGCTCCAGATGACAAAGGCCGGCACAAGATAACACCACATGCGTTTTTCGCCCAGTTTGTTGAGAAGGACCACGAAAGCGACAAGCACGACGGCGATGCCCAGGAGCAGGAAATTGATTTTCCCGCCGTAGAACAATGCCACCACGAGTATCGCAATCAGGTCATCTGCAATGGCCAACGCGGTCAGAAACACCTTCAATGAAACCGGAACCCTGTCTCCGAGAATGGAAAGGATGCCGACTGCAAAGGCAATGTCGGTAGCCGTAGGGATTCCCCAACCGGAAGCGGCTGCCGTGCCATGATTGATACCGAAGAAAATCAGCGCCGGCATAACCACACCGCCGAAAGCGGCAATGACCGGAAGCAATGCTTTCTTCACGCTGGAGAGTTCGCCTACCTTCATTTCCCTGCGGATTTCCAGACCTACTGAGAAGAAGAACACCGTCATCAATATGTCATTGATGAAACTCTCCACAGTCATGCCGCGCGGGAATAAAATACCATTGCCGTCAGGAGACTTGAAGAATATGGAAACATTGGTTTCCAATACATTGTGATAAATATCCCTGGTGAACGGCAAGTTCGCGAGGAGCATTGCGATGATGACACAAGTCAGCAGGATAACGCCCTGCGCCCACGGCTGCTTGATGAAGGCGCGCCTTCTGAGATCCATATTCCTGACCCCTTTGGTCCAGGTATAAATAGGAATAAGCATAGATAAACCTCAATTATAAAGTCCTGCCCAGCAACTTAGCCAGGTTTTGTTTCACATTTTCAATGTTGTCGAAACGTATTGCATTGATACCCAATGCTTCGGCAGCTTTCACATTGTCGGCATTGTCGTCGAGGAAGACGCACTCCCCCGGTACCAGACCATATCTTTCCAGAAGAATCCTGTAGATTTTCGGATCCGGTTTTGCGACCTTTTCATCGCCGGAAACCACGATACCGTCGAAGAGCCCGAAGAAATCATAATTGGAAAAGGCGTAGCCGATCTTTTCTGCCGACCAGTTCGTCAGGCCGTAGATGCCATAGCCCAGCGACTTGAGTTCCTTCAGAAGGGCAATGCTTTCCGGGAACTCGCATTTCAGCATCTTGTACCAATATTCGTCATACATCCGGATGGCTTCGGAATACTGAGGGTACTGGGCCTGAAGGAGTTTCACAGCCTCTGCAAAAGGGCGTCCGGCATCCTGCTGAACGTTCCATTCGCTGTTACAAATCTCTGAGAGGAAATACTCCATTTCCTTCTCATCCTTGAAATAATCCTTGTAGAGATACCTTGGATTCCAATCCAGGAGGACACCTCCGAAATCAAATACTATATTCTTTATTGCACTCATAATCAGATAAATCTGTTCTGTTCTTCGGAGAAAGAAAACCCGGCGGCGGCAAGTTTCGTTTCCAGTTCCTTACGGTCCTTATGATAGTAATCGCAAATCTGGTCCAGATTATCAAACTCTTCGTCACGAAGGAGAAAATTGATCGCCGAGGCCAGCATCGGCATGTCATATTCAGGAAGATGTTCCATCTCTTATCCAAATTTCGCAAGTTAAACGACTTGCTTGGGTTTCACGTATATTCAAGTTTGCAGCGGGCAAAGATAATGAAAAATCCGGCGCAAGTGTTCAAAATTATTTTCCGAAAAGGAGTTTCATGTCAGCACGAAGGGCGGGAACCGCCTGTGACGGTATGAACTCCCAGTGTCCGAGAATCGCGGGATTACTTAATTCTGAAACCTTAATTGTACCGACATGCTGCACATAATCATAGAGGACATTGCGGATATCATCCAATCGCGCTACAATTCGGTCATCCATGTTTCCAGTATCGACACCGGCTCCTTTGGAAAGGAGGTCACCGCCACCGGCCGCCCGATAGGAAGTCATTGACACATTGTAAGTTGAATCAGCGCAGAACTGGTCGCCGCCGGCAAGGGAAGTTATTTTCACGCGCTCTCCATAAGGCTTGGTGACATCCACGGTATATACAAGTCCTGCAGCGGAATCGAAATTATAGGTGCGGTTGATGAAATGCCACCCGGTCTGGAATGTACGCTGGTCCTCCCCCTCTTCAATCTTCAGGACATGGCCTCCCGGTGTATATGTCTGAATCCAGTTATCATAAGAATATTCCAGATAACGGAGAATTTCATCCCCTTTCATGCGAATCACAACCAACTGATTCTCATAGGGATAAATGGTAAACAAGTCATTATAAACCAATTTCCCCGCTTTGATTTCCTTGTTGAAGGCAAGGGGTGCGGCGAATGAAATCTGCGCCACGTCCGGAGAAATGGCCAATGTATGTATGAGATTCATGTAAGGGCACATCCCGGCATAGGAATCACGTGAGAGCAAATCCGTATCAAGACTTCCTACCTCTCTGAGAGTAAATGCCTTGACCTTCTCAAAATCCGGATGAAACTTAGCTTCCATAGCGGTATCCACACGTGCGGCATTGACCTTTATGATGTCCGCACCGACGGTCTTGGAAACGACCTTGCCGTCCTTGAGGGTGAGATTGATCCTGCCGTGGCCGATATTGCGCGCATGGCTGCCGGAATTAATCAGACAGATGCTGTCCTGCTGAATTGCGAGCGCCGAATGGTCGTGTGAGCATACGAGAAAATCCACACCCCGCAGCGTCCTGAGCAGGTCCTTGCCCTGGCTTTCGTAAATCGTCCCGTCACCCAGTCCCGTGCCGGAATGCACGGCCACAATCACCACCTGGGGTCTTTCCTTGGCGCGCACCCTGTCGACATCTTCCTGCACAAGCGGTATCAATGACTTGAATTCCATGCCTTTCCACAGCGATTCGTCCAGCCAGGCCCTGATATTGGCATTGGTATAGCCCAGAACCGCTATCTTCACGCCATGTCGCTTCAATATCTTCACGCCATCGAACCAGGTCCTGCCGTCAGGACGGAAAGCATTGCCGGCCAGAAACGGTATTCCATTAGCTTTCAATTCCTTGGCCACCCTGTCATACACCGGATGCCCGGTTTCCACATCATGGTTTCCTACGCATACGGCATCATATTTCATATAGGCTGCCAGACGCGGAAACAGATGCGGTGACAACGTATCCACGTAATTGAAATAATAAGCGGCATTGTCCCCCTGAAGGCAATCGCCTGCGTCCACGAGAAGGACATTGTCCTTTCCCAGCGAATCGCGGTACTCATTGACATAAGTATTGATGGCCATCAGCGAGTTCTTCACCTGCCCGCCGACGTATGTCGAATCGAACCACGAACCGTGTACATCATTGGTAGTCAGGAGATCAAACTGAAATACGCCGCTCGGCCCATTTACGCACGACACCGCCGCAGACAAAACCGCCGCCACGGCCGGCAACCAAAATTTGTTCATATATTCCAATGTTTATATTCCGAAGATTTCACCGGACCAGGTTCCGGCACTGCTGCGTCTGGAGCGTTTACGTCCGGAGACCCGTCCTTCGCCGGAAGACTTTCCTGAAGGATTCAGCAGTTTGTCAAGACTGAAGATGAGGGATAATTTCTGCTGCATGCCCTCATATCGGAATCCGTCAGGAAAATGCGCGGTTATTGCAAGCCTAAGGTCCAGAAAATCAGCAATATGCGGCTGATAATACACCTCAAGCCTGTCATAGAAATCCCACTTTTTGCCACCATCGGCCGTCACGCGGTAGAACGGACTTCCTGCATACAGATTGTTTCCATATTTATATCCGCCGTCATCCACCATGCTGTAAAACGGCATCAGGTCGCGGCCATAATAGAGTCTGTTTTCGATACCGACGTTCCAGTTCCTTACGGACAATGTCAATTCGCCGCCGCCAGGATTGCTCTTTCCGTTCTTGAACCTCCTGTCCTGCTGCAATGACTGGTACCAGCCCAATGTCGCCGAAATGTCCTGCCATCCGCAATAATGTCCGAAATTGAATTTCACAAACGGCTGAACCATGGCGTCATCCACGACGCTGCCATATTCTTCCGTATTGGCGTAATGATGATATTTGAAAGCCAGGCCGGCTGAAAACAGGTCGCAGAACATGTAACGCCCATATCCGAAAGCATTGAACTGTTCCCTCCTGTAAGACCCGAACATGCCGTTCCAGTCGAAGGCCACTTCCATGTAAGCGCGTGAGTTTGAAGCTTTTATCAATGCACCTTCGAGATTGTTGTCGTAGAATTTCAATGAATCCGAGAAGAACGCCTGCGAGTATTCGCCCTCAGAAAACGCCCTCGGGAACATTCCGGCAAAAGCCTGCAGTTTCCAGGATCCGAGTTTGGCGTCAATGCCGTAGTACATGGTAATTTCACGGAAGAGCCGGGTATTCTCCAGCCCCCTGTCGTATTCCGGACTTTTCGCCACGGCGGAAGGATGTCGTCCGAAATCTTTCATCATGTCAATGCCCAGCATCAACTTGTGCCGAACATTGGCATTCTGCCTGACTTGCAGGCCGACGGACGGAGTGAGACGTGCCCCGTAAATAGTCATTGAATTGGTAAAGCGGTTCCCTCCTGCCGAGAATTCGCGATTATCGAAATGGTAGTCGAAATTCGCATCATAGATGAATTTCACTCGGGATTCCTGCTGTGGCTGCGGTCCCCCGAAACCCCATGAAAAGAAGTCCTGCGCACCCGCCATATTTCCTGTCAATGCTGCCAAAACGGACAGCGTCAATATTTTCAGTTTCATAACCAGTTCATGAATATCTAACAAAGTTAGGCATAAATTTACTATCTTCGCAACCTAAATAGAGATTCTGGCATGCTGAAATTACAGACCCCGGTGGAAATTGCGGAGAGCGATATAAAATTCAGTTTCGAAGACAATATCATGCTGCTCGGCAGCTGTTTCGCCGACAACATAGGAAAAATCATGAAGGATATGGGATTCAATGTCTGCGTGAATCCTTTCGGCACATTGTACAATCCCGTATCTGTCTGTAATTCAATACGAAGGCTGGAGTCAGCAGTACCGTTCAGCGAGGACGAATGCGTCCGGATGGGTGCAGGTTCGCAGCTGTTCTGCTCGTTCAGCCACCATACCGCAGCCGCAAGGGCGACCACGGAAGAATTCATTGACAATGCCAATGCCGCGCTGGCGGTGGCGTCGGATTTTTTCCGCAAGGCATCGGTTGTGGTCATCACACTCGGGACCGCCTGGACGTTCAAGTTCAATGCTACCGGAGAAATCGTGTCGAATTGCCTGAAGCGGGACGCGAAGGAATTTACACGCGAGAGACAGTCCGTCAATATCTGCTCAATGCTGCTGAATTCATTGGTCGGGAGGTATACTGACAAGCGTTTCATCTTCACTGTCAGTCCGATACGTCATCTGAAAGACGGGGCGCACGGAAACCAGCTCAGCAAGAGCACCCTGCTGATGGCGACGGAGCGCGTGGTGCAGGACCATCCGGGGCAATGCGTATATTTCCCGGCCTATGAAATCATGATGGACGAGCTACGGGATTACCGTTTCTATGCGGAAGATATGGTGCATCCGTCCGCCCAGTCCGTCAATTATATATGGGAACGTTTCTGCGACTTCGCATTGCCGCAGGCGGAGCGCGCGACATTGGAAAAGAACAGAAAAGCATTCTTGCAGTCTCAGCATAGAAACATCACGGAAAAGAAGGAGATTTAAATGTTCACAGTCATCTGCTGCATGTTCGGGGGCATCGGTTTCGGATGGCTCTTGAGGAAACAGAACTGCTCATGGATTCAGAAAATCATTACCCTGCTGATATGGGTTCTGCTGTTTCTGCTCGGCATTGAGGTCGGCGGAAACAAGAAGATTATTTCAGCATTGCCGGTTCTGGGGCTTGACGCTCTGGTGATTGCGACATTGTGCACCATCGGAAGCTGCTTTTTCGCTTGGATTTTGTGGCTATACATTGAGAGGAGGAAATCGCGATGAAAGGCAGCCTTATCATAATCAGTTTCTTCATTTCAGGTATCGTGGCGGGACTTTCCGGCCTCATCCCTGATAGCATTTCTGAGGGCAACATCGCGTTTTATGCTCTATGCGGACTTCTCTTCTTCGTAGGCGCGGGCGTAGGAAGCGACACCAGCATCATATCCAGATTCCGCACCCTGGATATCCGGATGTCGCTGCTCCCGCTGGGTACCGTCCTAGGCACATTCGCAGGAGCTTTGGCCGCCGTTCTCCTGCTGCATGGACGCAGCGCAACTGATTGTCTGGCAGTCGGTTCCGGTTTCGGTTATTATTCATTGTCCAGTATCTTCATTACCGAATACAGGGGCGCTGAACTCGGAACGATTGCATTGCTGTCAAACATTGTCCGCGAGATGATTACGCTGCTGCTGTCGCCGCTGCTCGTGAAGGTGGCGGGACCGTTGGCGCCGATTGCAGCCGGAGGTGTGACCTCGATGGACACTACCCTGCCGATTATCATGGATTCATCCGGCAAGCAGTACGCAGTAGTTTCGCTTTTCCATGGTTTCATCCTGGAGTTTTCCATACCTTTCATCGTCACTTTCTGGTGCACGCTGTAAACTTGACGAAAAAACGATTTAAATTTTCTATATTTGTAAAAACCGACGGTCATGAAAGAAGACCAGATACTCATAAAGCAGCTGAATGCCTCTTCGATGGAGGCGTTCTCGGCTTTGTATGACAAATATGCAGGAATGGTCTTCAATTTCACACGTTCAATTCTGAAAGATGCCGCCATCTGCGAGGACATAACCCAATCATGCTTCGGACTCATGTGGAGCCGGAGGGAGACGATTTCGCCTGACGGCAATGTTCCCGCATGGCTGTATGTGGTGGCCCGCAATGCCGTCTTCAAGGAAGTACGCAGACAAGTCACCGCTTCGAAATATCTTGATTATCTGTCAAACAGGGATGAAGCGGAAACGCAAGAGAGCGAATTGACGAATGGCGATACGTCTGTTATATTGGCAGAAGCCGAAGCTGCAATAGACGCTCTGCCTGAATCTCGCCGCAAGATTTACAAGATGCGTTTCATCGATGGACTCTCGGTACACGAAATCAGCGAGCGTCTCGACATTTCGCCCAAGACTGTAGAAACACAGATTGCACGAGCGAAAAACGCTATCCGTCAGAGGATTTCAGAGCTTCTGACGCTGGCGGTTCTACTTGGTTCTGCCGATTTTCTATAACATTATTGTAAAAAATCAGCGGAATATTGTGATATATTAGTATTTCCGATTCCGCACATAACTTAGTAATCCTTAAAAAATAACTTGGTAATCTTTGTTCGTCTTTTCGGTCTATATTCCCTTTCTCATCAGTCGTGTACGTCCAGTACACTTCTTCTTCGAAAAGAAATCTATCCTCGAAAATTCTTCATAAATCTTCACCAACTTATTTTTTAACGCTTACTTAAGAAAATTTACTAACTTTGTTATTATGGATGTCCGTAACTGATACGGAGCGTATTGGCTAGTTCATAGACGAGTTCACCGACAGCTCCATCAACCGCTGCATAAAACCAGTCATGAACGGAAAAGGAAATTAAACATATGGCAAAACAACAGAAATATCTTGACTTTGACCAGTACATCCAGCAAGGTGAACCTGAACAAAAAGACAAGGCGGAGGCTTGGCGTGTCGCCATCGGACTACAGGCTGTAGATGGACTGAAGACATCCGAGTACCTTCAGCTGACAGCCCGCAAGAACATCGAAGGAGACATTACAATAGACGAAGCACGTGAACTCCTTCAACAATACTATACAACCAGGACAGCACGGGATTGCGCCGAGGCTGACAATGAAGAAGCTGACAAGGTTTCTGTAAACATCACTAAAATCTTATCCACAGGAACATTAGATTTCAGTGCGAAAGGTATTATTTCTTTGCACCGGAGAATTTTTGACGGTGTATTCAAACACGCCGGAAGGGTTCGCGACTATGATATTTCGAAGAAAGAATGGGTACTTGAAGGTGCGTCTGTCAGTTACCTGAACTGGGAAGATTTACACCGAGCCCTGGAATATGACGTCGCGCAAGAACGCGCATACAGCTACAAAGGAATTTCCCAGGATGAGATGATTACCCACTTGGCAAGCTTTGTCTCCGGAATATGGCAAATCCACGCATTCTGCGAAGGGAACACGCGCACTACAGCGGTCTTTACGATACAATATCTCCGCTCCGTAGGCTTCGAAATCAATAATGAACTATTTGCAAACCATTCTTGGTATTTCCGCAATGCACTGGTGCGGGCAAACTATAAGAATCTGGTGAAAGGCATTGACTATTCGCCGGTCTATCTTGAGCGATTTTTCCGCAATCTGCTTCTTGGCGAGCATTGGGATCTCAGGAACCGCTACCTTCACATTCATCCTAGCCCAGAATGGAGCGTACAGCCGGAATTGTCCTCGAGAGCAGGACAAGCACAGGACAAGCTCGGGACAAGCTCAGGACAAGTTCAGGATAAGTTCCACACGGACAATCCAAACATCGCGACTCTAATTCGCATTGTTGGAGACAATAAATTATCCGTAAAAGAGATGATGGAGCGCATCCGGCTGACAGGACGAGACAATTTCCTGAAAGTCTATCTTTCTCCATCCATAAATGCAGGTTTCATACGCCCTCTTTATCTGGATTCGCCCAGACATCCTCGCCAGAAATACCTTCTGACTGCCAAAGGAATGATGTTCCTGCAGGCTCTCGTGAAAAAGGGACAATAAAAATGGTAATCTTAGGAAGGGTTCACCCACGCGCGTGAGTAAATCGGGTGAATTATCGTCAAAGTCTGGAAAATTTTCAATTTTCTTGTAGGGTTTTTCGATTTCAGTGGATACATATAGTAAAACCACGGAAATATGGAAACCAAGAAATTTAATTCTCTGATTGAAAAATATTTTTCCGGAAAGACTACATCCGAAGAAAACGCATTGCTCCGCTCCTATATGGAAGATGGAGACGCTGCGCGTTCCTTCGATGAATTTGCATTCGCCAAATGGCAGGATGCAGATACCGAAATGCCTGAAGAACTAAAGGACAGGATCCGACATAATCTGCTGACAGGCATCAATACCCAGAAGAGATTGACATTCAAGAAGATATTGAAGTTCAGCGCTGCGGCGGCCTGCGTCGCCGTAGCATTGGTGACGGGATTCCTCGCGGGTAAAGGCACTGAGACTGAGGCCAATGTTTTCGAATGCATTGCCGCCAACGGACAGAAAAGTACAATTTCTCTGCCGGACGGCACGAAAGTCATGCTCAATTCCGGCAGTTCACTGCGATACGCATCAGACTTCAATGTAAAGAACCGCGACATTGAACTGAACGGTGAAGCATATTTCGAAGTCGCCCGCAATGAAGAGATTCCGCTTGTCGTATCGGCGAAACAAATGAAGGTGGAAGTTCTCGGCACCAAGTTCAATGTAAGGGCATATAGTTCAGAACCTGAGATAGTTACGACATTGGTAGAAGGCTGTGTGAAAGCGACCGCCGGAGGGAGGGAGATGCTCATGAAACCTGCCGAGGAAATAAGCTACAATGTAAAAAGCGGCGAAATGAAGAAATACGACGCGCCGAACAAGAATCATCTCATCCCATGGCGCGACAACGAACTTTTCTTCAACGGCAACAACCTCAAGGAGATAGGAACAATTCTCGAAAGGATGTACAATGTAAATGTCATCTTCGAGGATGAAACCATAACTAAATACACATATACTGGCTTGGTGAGAAACAGCTCACTCAGCAACGTACTGGACCTTATCACGGCTACATCTCCGGTGGAATCGCAGATGTACTTCAACACGATAAAGTTCAGCAAGCGCAGGACGGGGCGGCATTGACGGCCTGACCACCGCCCCGCTCCAACCAATCGACCACATCGAAACAATCAATAACACCGATAATGAAAGCAAAACTTTTAATCATTACAATGTTCTTCTGCACATTGCTAAGTGCGGCACCTCTGCATGGCCAGATAAGTGTCTCATTCAAGAATGAGGCTGACCCAAAAGGTCAACTTCTTTGTTTATAAGGATAGTATCTGAATG
>ERZ1035032.1179-NODE-1179-length-17232-cov-8.633114_pt1 | contig 17232 bp, 19 predicted proteins | sample MGYA00520693_ERZ1035032 | MGnify/ENA primary metagenome ERZ1035032 (study PRJEB33766, sample SAMN09781740) | gut metagenome | biome: gut microbiome | host: Homo sapiens | place: Madagascar | study: EMG produced TPA metagenomics assembly of the PRJNA485056 data... | reverse complement strand
CTGCTGCACCGTCTGGATGCGCTCCACCGGCTTGAGCCGGAGTCCCAGATACAGCGTCTCGGAGACGTAAGCCGGCACCGACGGCGTCACCGTGCGGGCCTTGGGGTTGGAGTCGGAGACGAGGCGCTGTGCCGCCGGGACGGGGCTCAGCCCGCAGACCATCCGGTAGAACACCGCCGCGAGGCTGTATTCGTCGGTGTAGCGGCCCTCGAACTCGGCGGTGGAATACTGCTCCGGGGCGGAATAGCCCTCGTACAGCTGCTCGTGGAGGCCGCTGCCCGCCGTGCGCAGCCCCACTGTCGCGTAGCCGGTGAGCCGGGCGCGGCCATTGTCCATGATGCGGATGTTGGCCGGGCAGATACCCCGGTGTACGAGGCCCACCTGATGCATGGCCTCCACCCCGTTGAACACCGGTTCCAGCATGGCACAAGCCTGCTGGGGCGTCACGGTGCCGTGCTCCTCCAGCCACTTCTGGAGCGGACAGCCGCCGGGGTTCTCCATGACGGCGTAGACCGTGTTGTTCTCTTCAAAGACGTCCAGCACGGCCTCCAGGCCGTTGGCCGGGGTGATGCGCTGGATGAAGCGGTAGAGGTCGGCAAAATCCATCCGGGTGGTCTTGAACAGCACTTCGCTGCCCGGCTTCGGGCGGAGGATGCAGTCCCTCCCCCGCTCTGCCGCCAGCGTCAGGGGCATATACTCCTTGATGGTCACCCGGAAAGGACCGTTGTTCTCCACGCCCCGGTAGAGGATGCCCTCGCCGTCCACGCTCTGGATGTCGCCCACGGTATACCGGCCTGCCAGCACGGTGCCTGCCGGAAGACTGCCCGACGGGTTGCGCCCTGCAAGTTCCCGGCCGCAATGGGGACACTGCTCCTCCCCCGCTTCCAGCTCCTGCATACAGTATGGACAAATGCGTCGTTGCTCCATGTCGGCCCCTCCCCGTAATGTTTTGTACTGTTTATTATAGCATAGCCGACGGGAAAATGGTACCCTACCGCCATGAACTTCAGAAGCACGAGATCATCCAGTATATCCACTCTTTTCGTTCATGCACAAGACGATGTATTTTTCAGTTTTCACATTATTTCAAATATTCTTCTGCACTTTTGCAGATCTCTGCTTCCACCTTTTCGGCGTTTTCCTTATTCTCTGCACTGACAGAGATATAGGTCTTGAGTTTCGGCTCAGTGCCGGAAGGACGCACCACGACGGAGCAGTTATCTTCCAGCAGGAACTTGAGTACATCGGATTTCGGCAGACCATCCAGACCCGGCGCATAGTCCAGCAGTTTGACGACCCTTTTGCCGCCGAACTCCTTGATGCCGCCCCGGAACGTCTGCATAATGCTCAACTGATTTTGTTGAGTAGACATTTCTGGACTAAAAATGCGGCGACGTAGTTGCTCGACAGGGGCGCAAAAAGCTCACTTATTGCGATATGTCGCTACATATTCGATTTTTGAGCATAAAAAAAGAAGCCGCCGATTATGGACGAATTGACCGCTTCAAACTCCGTTTGGAGTAAAATGTTCACTTTTTTCTGGATAAGTGATTATTCTCACTTATATGGATTTTTAGTGATTATACTCACTTATTTTCGTCTGGATGATTCTATCACCCAGATATAAGGGTGCGTAAAAAGCTCACTTATTTTAAGTGAACATAATCACTTATTTTCAATAGCCGTAAGTGAGCTTAATCACTTATTTTTCATGGTATGGATCCCGCCCAGATGGTTACCTTCCGGCTTGCTAACAACTTAGCCTCCTGGATCGTGACCGTCTGGGCTGCTTTTTTCCTGCTTCGCCACACGCCCCTCACACTGCCCCATCCTTCCATTATCTCTTCCGCTTCATGGAGCAGCGCATTCAGACTATCTGCGGTAAATGTATTCATTTCTTCTATCTCTGTTGCCGGCCGAAGCACATCCCAGTTCCCGGCATAATGTTCCTGCTGTAAAATACCGACCTGCGCAATACTTGTGATTGGCTGTCCAAAAGTCCCTGCCCATTCCGGTGGGAAAATGTAAATCGTTTTTTTGACCGTTTCGCCCTCTGCTTCTTCCGAATTTTCCTTTGGCGGCAGAACGATTTCTTCAACCTTGATCATCTCCGGCTCGTCCAGTTCAAAGAGCATCAGCTTATTACCGCCGTCCTCCACGAATTGCCCACGGAACCGATAACGCAGGTCTTCATCCCACTCCATGATGTCAAAAAGAGTCTTTGCCAGACCACGGCAGCCAAGTGTGCTGGCACACCAGCGTCCTTCTTTCAGCCGACCCCAGCGGATTGCATTGGGATTGCTCTTTTCACACGGACGGATAGCAACGCAGCGGTCAACGGAATTTAACAACAGCTCCACATATTCCACAGTTTCAAACTTTTTCAGGCAGGCTGTGTTGAAACGCAGTTTTCCATTGGAAATCGTCATTGCAGGGTTCTGCATCGTTGAGAAATACTGCGCCCGAACCACCTCATATCCCGTCAGGTCGAGCCGTTTTTTCACATCTGCCACGACAGAATCGTCCGGCTCCTGCATCACACTTTCGGATGCCTCCCGGTATTCTTCTGACGAAAAGCCAGTCCAGTCTTTATCAAACGGAACATATCCACGCAAGATCCCATCATCGACTACGCTCAAAACTGGAAGCGGTCGATTTTTCTTTGTATAGTTCCGGGATGCTTTCAAATGATTGGCAGCACTGAAGACTTCCCTGGACACGATTGCTTCATGATGATCCCGCTGCCGATACTGTGTCCGATCATTATTGTTCTTTTTATGTTTGTGGGTCAGAAAATTCGGAGTATAAGTCTTTCTCGCCAGCACATCCCCACAGTGGCGTTCATTTGCAATGACACCCGCCAATGTACTCGGATTCCATTCCGTGTTGCCCAGCTTTGTCTTCCGTCCGTATTCCGTCAGAAGTTCTGCAATTTCCTTGAGAGAAAATCCGTTCAAGTACAGATAATAAATCACCTTTACCGTCTGGGCTTCCTCCGGGTTGACCACAAGGTTGCCTTCCTCATCCTGATCATATCCAAGCAGTGCCGGAGTCAAAAACAGACCGCGACTAAACCGCCGGTCAATGGACCAGTTCATAATGATAGACTTGGAATGAGATTCTTCCTCTGCCACCGATGCCAGAATGGTAAGAATCATGCGGCCATTGCTGTCCAAAGTGTAAATGTTATCAGCTTCAAATTTCACACCCACAGGTGGATTGAGATTTTTCAGCGTTTCTATTACAGAAAGGCAAACCACGATATTTCTGGCAAAACGGGCAATAGACCTCGTAAGAACGAGGTCTATTTTTCCGGCCTTACAATCCTCAATCAACTGCTGCATTCCCTTTCGGTGTTCCAGGGATGTGCCACTGATACCCTCGTCATCGTAGATACCGACAAATTCCCATCCCAGCTGTGCCTTGATGTACTCGGTATAATAATTCTTCTGAAGCTCATACGAGGAAGTCTGTTCATCATTGTCAGTGGAAACACGGACATAGGCTGCGACACGCCGAATAGAGGTGCTTTCTTCAAGCCCCTCCACAGTTTTTGCCGGGATGACTTCCAGTTCAGAGGCATCCACGCCCTTATACCGATCTCTGATTTTTTGTTTGCGGTCTACCGCTTCCACTTCACTACTTATCATGTACTTCCTCTCATTCTTCCGGTTTTATGCTCCAATACCACTGGCGCATTTTCCGATAGCTTCGGATGCCGAGTTCCTTTTTTGTATTTTCTGCGGTCCTGCGGCTGATGCCCTCATCGCTCATCCGCATATAGATTTCCCTTGATCTCATGTCACCCTCAGAAAGTAGCTTCTTAATCAGGTACGCCGCCTTCTCTGACTTCGATTCAAAATCCGGCATTCCCGGTTCTGCGGATGGATCTGGTGTAACCTCGCACTCCAACCACTCAAATCCTGCTTCTGCTGTTATGGAGAATCGAATTTCGCCATCCGATGGAGCCAGACTGTTTTTGATCTGCCGGACAATGCGGATATCTGTGTTTTCCGAGTCGCGCTCTACTTGCAAGACACTCCGAGCCGCCGCAACGACATCAATGCTGCCAAGGCTCCGGTACAGACCTTTGGTTCCTTCCTTCTTGTTGAGATGCCCAATCAGCACAATAGCACAATCATATACGGATGCCCACATACCCAGCCGGTGCATCAGCTTTCTGGCTCTGCCCGCAATCTGGAGGTCAGAATCGCTTCCAAGATATGCCTGAATCGAATCAATGACTACCAGACGCGGCCGGAATTCTATAATAGCCTGCCGGATGCGCTCATCATCCAGCGTCAGACCGCTGTATGTATCTTCATTTATAAATGCCACATTCCTGCAATCCGCGCCGCACTTTTCCAGTCTGGGCTTGATGGTATCCGACACACCATCCTCCGAACACTGGTAGATGACTTTCTTCGGCATCCCGATTGGTTTCCCGTCTGGTGTGCTTCCACCTTTAGAGAGTTCTGCGATCAGGTTCATCATCATTGTGGACTTGCCATCTCCGGGATCTCCTTGCAGCAATGTGATCTTTCCAACTGCAATGAACGGATACCACAGCCAGCGAACAGAAGTCGCCTGTACATCACTATATAATGTAAGAATTCCTGTTTCACCTTTTCCTGCCATCGTCTTTCCTTTCCATTTGCAGTCTTTTCCTACATTTATATTATAGAGAATGTGTGACGATTTGGCTTCCACCTGTCAGGTGGAGTAATGTCAAAAATTCCACTTGTCAGATGGAAAAACCGCCTAAGACCACATTACCGATGGAGGTGCGGACTATTGCGGTCTTAGAATCTCCTATATTCAGTTGCTATGTGTATCTTCCTGCGAGATAATCGAACTGCCTTATGCGGGTATCATAAGGAGGAAACACATGGCAATCGATTATATCGCACTTGGACAGCGCATTAGCGATTTTAGAAACAAACATAATTTTTCACAGGAGGAGCTTGCTTTCCGCAGTGGCGTTGGAAACAAGCATATCAGCAACATTGAACTCGGAAAAGGAAAACCGAGCCTGGAATCTCTCGTCCAAATTGCAAATGTTCTTAATGTATCCGCAGATGACCTGCTGGTGGACAGCCTTACGCACTCTGCTTCCACTGCTGACACGGAGATTCATCGTCTGCTTTTGGACTGTAACGCGATCGAGCAGGAGATTCTCACCCGGATGGTAAAGGAGATGAAAGTAATCCTCTACGGTTTGGGAATCTGATTTTGTAACCCGTTGATCATATAACAAAAAAAGCCCGCATAAGCCACAGCTGCACTTCGGCTCAAACCGGGGTGCTGTCTGTGGTTCATGCGGGTCAGGGCAAAAAAAGAAGCCCGCCAGCGTACCATGTAGGATTTACACAGTGCGCCAGCGGGCTACATCATCTTTGTTGCGTCACACAGCCTGCAATGGAGCTTTCTCCATTACTTCCTTAAACTGCTCGACTGTCATGTTTGCTTTAGCTGCTGCCTTCTCGATAGACAGCGAATTGTCTCGAACCAACTCAATAAGTGTGAGTATTCTTTCTTCATAAATCATATCCTTAACTGCTTTGCACATACGTTGCATCCTATCTCAATTTTCTTTAAGCAATGCCACATCTAGCATTTTCAAAATTTCCTCTGGAAGCTGTTGCAAATTCGATGAATGATCTACAAAGAGAACATCCGTATATGTAGCTGCTGTATTATCTTTTGCCAAAATATGCGTAACAGCGTAGGCATTCTTGCTTTTGCTAAAACAATCCTCATCTCTCAAGGATTCAACTATATAGCAATCGCCCTTTTCCGCTCCCTGATCATCGTGTTCCTTATTCATGCAAAGGGAGAATTCCAAATCTGTTGTTCCAAATTTATAAGTTCTTGTATCGGTCACAATCTCCTCCAGCATGAAGTTTTCACTGCTGGCCAAAATTGAAATATCGCACAGATGTTTGACTTTTCGCTTACACAACGAGTATGGATGGTCCTTTGTAAAATATATCTGGGGACCTTGTAGCCGCCCTTTTAATGCATTCTTATAAAAATCCTTGGCAGACATATTGCATTCAACACCTGTCAAGTGCTTAAAATTCACCGTCTTATACAGAACTTCTATGTATCTTGCATCAAAGACATAAACAAATCTTCTACCGACAAGATGTTTTTTATACAATTTTGCTGCCTTGCATATTTCTTTTGCTATCTGTTCCTTATCTATTTTCTTACTCATCGAGATTTTCCTATCATCGGTATTTTTGCAACAAAAAACGCCGGACAACCAAGGTCATCCGACGCATCTTTTTATATCGCGTGTTTTATGCTGGCCGTCAGCCTCGATACCCTGCCGAGTATCACCAGTCGTCGGAAATTTAAGTCCCCGACGCGGACTCACCATATATCCCAGGTGTGGGCTCGATGCCCTGCCGAGCATCACAATGTGCCGGTAATTAACCTCCCCAGCCGGAGTACAGCTTTAACGTGTCGCCACACGGAAACCTTTTTGGTTTCATCTATATTATACTCAACATCGACCATATTATCAACTGGTTTCAGAAATTTTCTTTTTGAATTTTTTGCTAATTTTCTCTCCACCTCAAACTCCGGTAAGCATCCTGTATGAAGTCCACTAACTCCGGACTCATCGTCTCCACAACCCGTTTCCCATCCACCTCTCGCAGCATCTCTACGGCGATCTGTGCCACATCGCTCTTGCCCTGCTCCATCCGTTTCAAAGCATCTGCCACCGCCTCATCAATGAACGCAGCGAGCTTTGCTCCTTCAATAATGCTTTGCACCGGCATCGGTGCGCCATCTTCACCCGCCAGCTGAATAACTTTCGGTTCAATGCTTCCATAAAATCCGCCGTGTTCCGTGCAAAACGGGAAATGGACTTGCACACAATGCGGTCGATTTTTCCCTCTTTGCAGTGCCGGAGCAGTCTGCGGAATCCGGTTCTCTTTTCTCTGGATGTACCGGAGATGCCATAATCTGAGTACACACCGACTACATTCCATTCCGGATTGCTTTCAATCAGCTGGTTAAAATAGCGTTCCTGTGTTTCGTAGGAATTCTCCTGATCGCTCGAATCCGTAGAAACGCGGATGTAAGCAGCCACCTTCAGACAGCCATTTTTCTTTTTCGTTGCACGGAACGTAGCCGTTGAGATGAATCGGTCATCCTGCTCTGGCTGGGCATCTTCGGCATGAAAAAGCTGTGAGAATTCACTCTGCATCCCGCTCTGTACTTTTTCAGCGATGTCCGGCTGTGCCATAACTTTCCTTGCCGCCAGCGCATTCTGAATCAGTGCGGTAATGCCGGGGTCCACTACTTCTTTTGGTTTTTGTTGAGTAGACCTGTCCTGTTGCGTGTCAGTCGATGGTAAAAAGGAAGCCGTGGCAGCTTCCGTACTCTGGCGGACTCCTGCCACAGCTTCTTTCGGTTTAAGAGCCGCTGCCAGCAGAGCTGAAACATCCACGGCAGATGCCGTTTCTCTCTTTTTCTGTTTCTGCTGGACGGTATTTTTGACCGTTGCTTTCTGTAAACTTGCCAGAAAATCAGTTCCTGCACTCATAATTTCCACTCCTTTCTGCCCGTTTCTTCCTTTGGGCAGTCACATATTCCCTCTGTTTCGTGATATTATCAAGTTCTATCGGCGCAGAAAGACGGAGAAATACCGCTCCGATTATTGTTCTATCTACACGATATGTACCCCACCCTTGGCGGGTGGGAAGGTCTTATCAGATCCGGGTAGCATAGTCCAGACTGATCCAGCCTGCGCCGGATTTCAGCTTGCCCCAGCCCTTGACCGAGCCAGTTCCAGCAGATTCTGCGACAATGGTGAACACGCCCTTTCCAGTGTAATAACCGGTCTTACCGTAATTCGTGCCCGGTCCCTTGCGGATGTTGAGGTCGTTAATGGATACACGGACTGCATACGGCACAGATGCCGCCGGGATGGCAGGATAGACTGCCTTACCCGCCGGGTCAAAAACATAATAGCCCGGATTTGCATCTGCACACTCCTTTGCATAGGCCAGTTCATGGAATGCGCCTTTCTGGGAAGCGGCGTTCTGCCAGCTCTTACGCACACGATACCAGCCGGAAATCGCGGTGCTGTCAGACGCTTTTGCCAAATCATACTTCGTAAGGTTCCAACGCTCGATGATACTGCAAAGGTTCTGCACATAGGTGTAGCTGGTAGCATAACCACCATCCTTGATCAGCTGTACGGCTTTCTTGTAATCGGTGCAGCCTGCCAGACCCTCATAGCGTTTCTTGGTGCCGTTCATCGCACCCAGCAGATATGCCGCATGGTCAGCAATGGAATCTTCCACGCAGGCATACTTGCGGAAATCGGCTGTAATCGTGACCATCGAACCGTCATCGTTCTGCTCCTGTGTTTTCTTCGTGTAGACAGACGTTCCATCCCATGCAGAATTCGGCCAGGTGTTACCGGAGAGGTCAGCCTTCATGCCAAAGCAGTTATTGGCATTCTGCGCCAACTCGCTCGTGCCATAGCCGGACTCCAGAATGAACTGTGCCATCGACACACAGGCAAGGATGCCGGACTGTTTCTGGTTCTCCGTGAACAGAGGCCCGATCTTTGCAACTGCTTCTGCCTCAGACAGATTCTTTAATGAAGATGCCTGCAAGCCAGAAGAACCGCCCAATGCCGCCGTCACCTTTTCCGCTAGATCCCCCAGACGGGCATACAGCCAGTCGCCGGGGCAGCTTTTGTTGGCAAACCAGCGGTGGACCGTCAGCGCCATCTCCAGTTTCAGGAGTTTGTTGACATCCTTCAGTCCGGACTGCGTCCCCTTGATTGACTTGTTTACACTTTCCAGTGCTTTGGAGAGCTTTGTGGTATCGCCGCCGATCTCAACGGTGATGCCCTGGATTCTGGATGCCATGCGGATGACCACCTCCTCATTTTGGGCATGAAAAAAGCCCATCTGCGTAAAACAGACAGGCTAAAAGTGAAACTTAAATTCTTAAACTTGAAATTTCTATGGTCTTTTCTCATTAGAAATTTCAGAAAAACCGATTTTCTTGAAATTTCTACCAAAGAGCAATTTCACAAAAAGACATTTTTCCGAAATTGCTGGGTATAAAAAATGCCCTGTCAGGATTTCTGACGAGGCTTCTACGTGTTATTAAACTTTATGAAACAGGTTCTTCGTACTTTCCATAATATCCTCGTAGCTGATGTCAGCAGCATACGGATATTTTTTCTGGTAAGATTTCCACAGGTTATGTAACTGCGCATCCTCCTTGATGGCAGTTATGATTTGAGGACCTTCGACTTTCAGGTTCTCCGTTTCTCTTTTCTTACAGGTTGCTTCAAATGCATCTTTCAGAACATTCTCATCAATTTCCTCCTCGTAGATTGACAGCAATGTTCTGATGTCGTAGAAGTCTCTCATTCGTGTATTCAAGAGACCTCTTGCAAGAACCGTCTGAAGCTTTTCTGCCAGAATGGTTTCAAGATTATAAGACCACAGCCTGATTTACCGATCGTCCAGCAGCAGCTTATATTGATACTCGATTGCTCGTGGGGTAATCACATCACCCGTTGAAATATCAATCTTCATCGGTGTGACCAGTTTTCCCATTATGGCATTCATTGTAAACCGGATTCCCGGATACTCCATTTCATCCATAATATTGGAAACTTCCTTGATCTCGAAGGTCACTCCATCGCCAAGATCGATGTCTTTAATCTCATCAGCAATCCGTCTGGCATCCTCAGCCGAAAGATTCTGATTCTTAAGGCTGGTATCAATGTCCATCGTAGATCGATTGGCTACGCCCACCATTGCCGTTACGAGCATTCCACCCTTAATGATGAAATTATCCTTGTACTTGGAGTTTGATACACGCTCCAAAAAACGCTCCATCATATAAATACGCATGAGCGTTCTGGCATCTGCCTTATTTTCTTTTGCTACATTCTTGATTCGTCCCTTAACCTGTTCTGGCGTAAGCTGCATTTTACAATAATACCCCCATATATCTGCGGATCACATTATCAACCCGAAACAGCTTTGCATACTCCATAAGCCGATTCAGATTTTTGTCCTTTCTGGAAACATAAGCCTTAAGTGCCGAATTAAAGTCCTGTGCCTCAATGGAACTTCTGCTTCGCATCAAATCACAGATCGTTCGCTCCAAATCATACATCGGAATCATATTGCCGCTATTATCTCTTACGATGATTTTGCCCACATCCAACAGTTCTTTTTTGACTGTATATGCTTTGCAGCTTCCATCTGCTGTAAGGCGATGCGTATTATAGCCACTATATATCGTAAAAGTGTGAACAAACGGTTCTCTGTCCGTCAGGCCATGATAATAAAAAGCTTCATCATGCGAAAAAACTGCATTTGGACATCTCTGGTGCAAGACATACAATTCATCCACCCAATCATCACCCGCAGAGTATAGTCCACGGCTTACAGGCTCTAATCCGTTCTCATGAACATATTTATAAAATTTGAATTTTGAAATTCCAGATTTTCCCGCAATTCTCGGCGTAAGATAATCGTGATTTTGAACTAATCTTGTCATCTCATTCATAGAATCACCATCCTTCCGTGCTTATATTGTAATCGAAATAAGCACGGTAGTCAAGTAAAATCAAACGAGCGTGCTTATTTCATGTTTAATATATGCACGCTCGTTGAGTTTTATTCTGTCAAAATTTGTCAAAATCAGCTTGCGACGCCAGTTCCTTGTACGGATAGTCGTCGTTCTGCCGCTCCGTGAACATGTCATTGACCAACCCGATGGTCAGCAGGTCGAGGTCGGCGATGCTGATACCGAGCTGTACACAGCGCAGCAGAAAGAGCGGGGTGGTCATTTCCCGCTCACTTTTTCGAGGTTTTTTCTGGATTCCACCTCCGTCTGCACATTCAGACCCCACAGTTCGATCAGCTGCGGAAGAATCTGATAGATGGAGAAGGTGTTGAACTGATCCAGGAACTCCTCCGGGCTGTCCGGCACCTTTACCGGGTCTGCATGACGTGCCATCAGCCACGCCAGATCCTCGAACATTTCCAGACTGAACAGGTCAAGGTTGGAGCTGTCCTCCTCATTCTCGCCCACGCTCTTTTCCAGCTGGCGCAGATCCTTGTAAATGTCACGACCGAACTTGATGCGGTACAGGCGAGGCACAGCGGCACTTGCCTTAAAGGTGACTTCCTTGCCATCGATCTCGATTTTCTTTGTAACTGCCATAGTCTTAATCCTCCAAAAATTTCATGTAAAATTGGCAGAGCCGAAGCCCTGCCACCGTGTGCGTATTCTTCTTACTCTGCCGGGTCGATGCTGACCAGTGCCCCACTGCCGCTGACCGTAGGCAGCTTGCCATCCCACTTTTCAATCTTCTGATACTCGATCAGGTTCTCAGACAGACTTTCGGCAATCTTGCGGTTTGCCTCGGCCTGTGCCTCTGCTGCAATGGAAGTCTTCTGTGCTTCTGCCTCTGCATTGGTGATCGCCACCTGCTTATCAGCTTCTGCCTTGGCAATGGCGGCTTCATTCTCGATCTTCTGCTTGTCTGCGTTCTGCTGGGCAATGGACTTCTGCTGAATGGCGGCATTGTAGGCTTCCTCGAAGTCCATGTCGTTGATGACCACCTTGTGCACATACACCACACCCTCGCCGTACTTCTGCACGAGGGATTCTGCCAGCTTCTGCTGTGCCAGCGGTTCGATCTTAGTGCGGTTGGTCACCTCATTGGGACCAAGCTCTGCCATGGCCGACTTGATAGCAGATGCCACCAGTTCATCGCCCACTAAATTCTTGATATCGGACACATTCGCATAGAGCCATGCACTCTTCTCAGGAAGGTGCAGCGGCACCATTCTGCACTCATCAGATACTTCATTGTGTTTTCCTCCATACTTCAATTTACATAAAAAAGCACCCTGGTTCTCACCAAGATGCTCTTTCAGCCCTTATAATATTAGTCTTTATTTGATAACATAAGTGCTTAACTTTCCATTTCCTTTCTGCTCAAGTCGATTAGCCTCACTGAGTTCCTTCAAGAGACGGAATGCTTTTGTTGTTCCTGCGCCAATCAAATCCTCGACTTCTTTTCTGGTAACACTACCATTTTCCTGTGCATACTGAATGATAAGGTTCTTCTGTTCATCCAAAGAGATATCACCGTCAATACCACTGTCGGACTGCATTTCCATATCCTGTTCCTCATTCCTGTTTGGAAGAGTCACACGGAAAACTCCTTTTGCGGTTTCAAATTCTGGCTGCAACCGATTTGTTTTATATGCTCGTTCTATCTTTCCAATTCCCGTGCCATAACTTTCAATCAGTCTCATCCGATAGAAAACCGCAGCAAGATTGGGATTTCTCGACTGTGAAACCCCAAGGAAAATAGACTTCAGTTCCAAGCCAGAAACCAGTCCTCCAAGAGAAACGAACTCAATCCTGTCCTCGTAAACATTAACCAGATTACTGCCGCTGAAAGAATAATCCCTATGGACAATACTGTTCAGCAACGCTTCTCTTACGGCCTCTTCTGGATAATCTCTCCTATCAGATCGATTCAATCCAGAAAAAGTTGCTTTTGTTTTGTTTACCAAATCTATGAACTGATATACATCTTCCAATTGTTTCAAAATGGAACCAGTGAATTCTTTTCTATCTCGGAACAATTCCTTATCTGTCCCCTGAAAAAGTGCAACCTTTGTAGTTGTTTCACATTGATCTGACAGCAGCAAAGCTAAATTCGTATATAGTCCATCTTCTCCAATGAGTTTAAGTGTCCTCATCTGAGAAGGTCCAACTTCGATAGACCTGCGCTTCATCTCTGCTTGAAATGTCTGAAATGTCAATTCCTGATTCATGCTTCTGCACAGTTCAAAAGACCGACCACTGTTTTGAAGAATCATCTCGCGAATGCCTTCTTCGGTCATCGGCTGTGTAGAACTCCCTTTTCTGACATATACTCCGCCGGGTTTCAGTCCTTTTTCTCTCAGGTAATACGGTCGATTCGTTCCGGTTGTCACATCAATTTCAACAACCTGTTTTCCTTCTATTTCAACCGTATTGACTCTTACAAATGGCATCACATCAGGAGCTAGCGCATCCTTCAATGAATTCACAATTTGCAGCATCACTCCATCGGGATCACCAATTCCTAAGACAGCACCATCTTTTCTGACACCGACGAAAACAGTTCCGCCATCGGCATTCGCAAAGCCCATTACTTCTTTACGAATGTCTGGAACATATTCTTGTTTGAACTCAATGTTCTGATTTTCAAATGACAGCATTTCATGCGCCTTCCTTTCTCGTTTCTTTCTTCTTTCTTTCTCATTGTAAGAAAGAAAGAAAGAAAAGTCAAGGGGTGCAAAAACAAATATTTTGTCGTTAGAAAACGATTATGTCACGCTCATCGTAGATGCTGCCCTGCTGCTGTCCTTCGTTTCGGATGCAGCGGTCCAGTGCCATGATCGCAGCGACGATACCATCGATCTTCTCCGGTGACTTTGCCTTAGTCGGCTTGATGTTTCCGGCCGGGTCGGTATCCACGACCACGTTTCCAGCCATCCATGACAACGCCAAAGGCTATGCGCAGGCAGCAAAAGAAAACAAGCTGCTGGAATATGATGACCACGGCAATATCGGGATTCCTGACTCTCACATCGACCCCACCTGTATCTCTTGGGTCGAGCCAGAAGATTTTCAGAAACCGCTTCTGAGAATGAAATCTTTGGTCGAGGAACAGCTCCAGAAAGAAAACTTCTGGGATATCTCAAAAGCATCCCTGCTTGAGATCGGCCAGTGCATTGCCGACATGATGCTGATAAAATTCAAGGCAAAAATAAATCACATGATGTGATGCCCATTATATGTGACTTCTCTTTTATAAAAAGTCTCAGAAATCTAAGAAGTCTCAAAGCATAGTAAGAAATATATCTCACAACTTAGTAACATAGAACACACTCTTATGATACAAAACACGAAGGCGAGGTGACGATGGATTGAACTTTTATTATTGCGATGCCTGCCATTACTGCTTTGAAAGTCAGTCACTTCCTGACCGCTGCCCGGACTGCGGCGCGGTAATGTTTGGAGAGAAGTCTGCCGTGCGGCCGGCAACGGAAAACGAGAAAACCGAGCTGCTCCGAATACGAGCAGAGAACAATGACTGATCGATTGCCCCCACTCCACGGTGGGGCTATTTTTATGAAGTGCAATTAGTTTTGGCTAACTGTCACCTCTAAAAATAACCGTACGAACTTCTGAAGTTCACACGGCTAATAGAATCACTTCAACTTCTCAAGAATCTCATCAGCACTCATACCACCGGCCAGCAGTTTCTTAACCTCAGCCTCGGCTTCCGACTTTTTCGCTTCTTCAGCTGCTTTCTGATCCGCTTTGGCTTTCTTTGCTTCGAGTTTGGCTACTTCTTTCTCGGCGGACTTCAGTTCAGATTTCTTGGTTTTTAGGGTGGCTTTTTTCTCTTCGATATCTTTCTGGATTGCCTCTACCTCTGCGGTAAGAGTCCGGATGACAGACTGCTTCTCTGCAATCTGGGACACGAGATCGAATTTGGGGCGGTTCTTGCCTCCTTTGGTTCTAGGCATATTTGTGTACCTCCATTTTTCACAGAAATCAGCGATAATAAATTTTTAAATAGCGATAACTATTTGCTCCCCGTCCTATACCAGGCTCATCAAATTCTTCCACAACATCATCTTTTTTAATCAATCCAAAGTGCATCGCGGTTTCTACATATGTCCACAGTAAGTCAAATTTATCCTGACATTTGACTTTCCCGCAATAATCTATAATTTCTTTTGATATTTCATATGCGGAATCATCACCACAAGGTAACTGGACGCCATTGAGTACCGCTGCCATCTGTCTTAGCACATTTGAATCAAGCAACGCTTCTTTATAAGAAAACTTAGAAAGTGGCTTTCTATTGAACACTGCCTTCTTATCTTCCTCCTCAGGTTCACCTACAAAAGGAAGTAGACCATACTCCTGAAGAATTTCATAGAATATAATCATAAAATTATACAATTCTTCAAATTCGTTTTCCTTCAAGAAGCTCCATTTTTCAATAAAGAAGTGTGTTTCATTATTTCGCAGTTCTTTTAAGATGTTTAATGCGGAACTCACTTTTGCTTTATTTGCCAGATATTTCACGTAATAACTATCAAAGAGCTCCTCTGTTTTATCACAAAGCACACCATAGTTTTCAGAATAGAATTTATCAAAATCAACCAGTGGCAATTGTTCGAAGAACTCATTCAAGTCTGTCGCATTTTCAAAGGCAGTCTGCAAGCTTCCATTCGGATCTTTTTTAGCTGTCAGTTTTTTGCATACACTGTGGTCGCCTATATTTAACATGCGCTGTTTTATAAAGAGTTCAGTTGCATTATGAAGCGAAGCCACAAAATTTTTTCTATATTTTAAAGTGACTTTTCCAGCGACAATGGCATCTGCATATGATATAGCGGAAATCCATGATTCCAAGGCATTGTCCATTAAAATTTGCATGCTATTCTCCTTGAAAACCCATACACCTTTGCATTCTTAGCCACATCACTGCGTTGCCTGCTGCTCACCACGTAGAGGTGTGCAAAGTTTCGAGCAGCGTAGGCTGTGAGAATTCTCCCACAGCCATGTGATTTTCATGTGAATTATGTTATAGAGTACTTATCTTCTGACTCTGTGCTGACAAAAGCATCACATTTTCCATTGTCAACTATTGCAACATCGGCGACTTCTTAGTAATTTTCCATTCCAAATTGTACCTTTCTCCAATTATCAGTTTTTTGAACGTATGTTCTATTTTGCCATTTTCTGGCCTTATTTTTTTCGATATTTTAGGGACTCTATCGACAGAATGTGTGTAAACATTATATTTACACTCTGACAAATCGAGTTCATCTGCCGCAATAACAGATAAGCTTAAAGTTTTGACGGGAAAAGAATTAGTCAAGCCTAAATATTGCTTTTCCATGTAATTGCAATTAACAATAAAAAATTCAACTTCAATCACATAAACTTTTCCCTTTTGAGATGCCTCTTCCAATCTTATTGTATAAGCTTCAAATGCACCTTCCGAAAATTCGTCTACAATCACCTGCCTTTTATCTTTTAATGACTTTGTAATAGTTCCTCCAGCATTCCATGAATATCTATCCGTATAATATTGAATTCCATCTACTAACATACGAATATGTAATTTTTTTGTATACCTTATAGTAGTACTACTAAGGTATTCTATACAAAATTCTTGGTTCTCTAGTATATATGGATACGAAAAATCAACTGCAGCATCAGAAGATTTAACCCAGCCCAAAAGATCCGGGTTATTTTCACAATTTCTCAGAGCATTCAATATACATACCTTCAAAGAGGGAATATCATCAAAAAAGCTACACATTTTTCCCTCTACAATATTATTCTTAAAGGTCTTATAGTCTTTCTTCAAATATTCCGTATCGTCAATTTTATAATCGCCTTTTGATATTTTCTTTGAAATCCCAATATCCGACAATATAATCGCAACCGGCTTTTTTCCTATCTTCTTAGCAAACTCATATTCTCTTTGAATATAGCTCTTAGATGTTCCCTTTTCTTTACTACCATAGCGCCCACCTAAGATCAATATAAATACATCGCTATCTCGTATCCATTTTTTTATCACTTCAAACTGTTTTTTATTATCTGCTGCAAACAGCTCCATTCCTGCTGGGATATGTCCTGCCTCCAGTATTGCTTCTACTGCAGCTTGCCGTTCTAAAATCATATCTGTCCAGGTGGAAGATAAAAAGACCTGTAATTTTTTCTTCATACAATTTATCCTCCTTCGTAAATCTCACATCATTTTTTCACATCTCAGCCAATCCTTAGATCGTTGCCTACTGCCCACCGCGTAGAGGTGTGTGATTATCAGAGCAGCAAGAGCCACGGTCCACCGTGGCCCCAGAGTCAGTACCCGTTTACCCCAGTATATCACAGATCAGAGAACAAGTCAGCATTGTAGTGAGATTTTTCTGGTATTTAATGTTATTTCAGTTTTGTAGGGATTTCTTCAGCACTCATCTTGCTCTTTTTATAGTTTTCGCGCAATCCATATATATTTTCTCAAAATTTCTGCCTTTGTTACAGAGCATCAAAGAAATCACTGTACCAGCTATTGCAACTTATATCCTTTATTATTATCTTTGCAAATAGTCCATTCTAAGATTTTTTCAT
>ERZ1035032.1177-NODE-1177-length-17277-cov-4.109395_pt1 | contig 17277 bp, 22 predicted proteins | sample MGYA00520693_ERZ1035032 | MGnify/ENA primary metagenome ERZ1035032 (study PRJEB33766, sample SAMN09781740) | gut metagenome | biome: gut microbiome | host: Homo sapiens | place: Madagascar | study: EMG produced TPA metagenomics assembly of the PRJNA485056 data... | reverse complement strand
AAGTAATATTATATGACAAATAGTATAGGATAGCTATAGAGAAGTGCGATTTTTCATAATTTCATAATTTTGGGGGTGGGGGAGGGGGTATTCGTTCACAAAATCGTCACAAACGACCAAATTCAACCGATTTTTAGACATTTTTTAATGTTTTCCCGCTTCAATAAAAAATCCCAGTACCGGGTACACTCAAAATGACCCTCAAAATTATTTCCGTTCACAAATCGTTCACGTAGGAACCCGGGTACACTCAAAATTGCACTCAAAATCGCTTTGTTCACAATTTCATCACATTTCGTTTTTTCGCTCCTTGTTTGAGAGATTTTGCCGACCCCAAAAATCGGAAAATGCAGGTAAGACCCGGGTACACTCAAAATCCAAAAGTTTGACTTTCCCTGACTTTCAAGCCACCCGACTTTGACTTTCCCTGACCTTCGTTGAGAGGGCGCTTGGTTGTTAAAGAAAGACCCCTGCGCCGACGAGTCAGTGCAGGGGTGGGAAGATGGAGTTGAACCAAACGAGGAAGTCGGCGAAAGAGTTGCCTCGCCAGTAGAGAGAGCCTGCCTGTTTGAGAGCCGCCTCGTGTTTAAGTTGGAGGGAGCCGACGACACCGCCGGGCGCTTTGACTTCTACCTCGCAATGCCTGCCGTTAAAGACGAACCAAACGTCAGGTCGCCCGGCTTTGTAATTAAAGCCACCCGCTTGACGGCGCTCATAGACGAGATTGTTTTGGTTGTCCAAAAAGTTAATGATTTGGTTTTGAACTTTTTTTTCGGGAGTCATAAAAATTTACCTCGCATTACTGTATTTTTGCAAAAAGGTGTGGTAACATAGATTCAAGGAATTACACCCGAGCCTATACCGGGTCTCCTCCTCAACCGTGACGACCGGGTGTAATTCTGATTATAACACTTGCAGGAGGGTTTTGCAATGCCGAAAGAAGATAAAGTGTACCGGCTTGTAGTTGGTACTTTCGATGAGAAAAAGAACGAGACGAAGTGGCACGATGTGGAAGAGTTCAACGATTTCGATAAAGCGCAGAAAGAGTTCCGCAAGTATGTCAGCGAACAGTTGAAGTACAGTGACGAAGAGTTTGACAAGGTGTGGAAGACGCCGCGACTGGATATCGAGTTGCTTGTGGGAGACACGTTGCTGAATTGGGCGGGCGTGTATGCCCGTGGGAACAAAGCGAAGATTGGAGACGTGTGGATTAACATCGGCTCCGGATGGCTGGAGTCGGAGACGCAGGACTTTGTGTCGGCAGAAGAACTGGCAGACAAGCGCCTGTTCAAAGACAAGTACGGACACATCATCACAGAGGATGAGCTGTACGACGAGTTTAAGCAACTGCAGGCAGAACAGCCGGAGGAGTACGACTACTCTTTCGAGGAGTACGTTGAGAACGTGACCGGAAAGAACGGTTCGCTCACTGTGGTGAAGATGGTGACGGACGCTAAGAAGAAGCGCGACTTCGCTGTGTTCGGGATGAACGACAAGGGCTTTAAGAAAATGCTGACTCACGGCTTTGAGAGTTGGGAGGAGGCGCAGAAATGGGCTGACGGCTATGACGGTCGGTTCATTGACGGCAACGATGAGGTGTGGTCGCTCGGTGTGAGTGAGCTTTGATACAGAGAGCAGGCTTTTACGCCTGCTCTTTTTGTTTGGACTCCCAATAGCGTTGCATATTTTCCTTAGACTTTGCTTTCCGTTCTTCGGAAATAGTACCACGCTTAGAGCGGTAGGTCAACAGGCGCTTATCCGCTTCAAACGTAGCGGCGACAATACGCAGAGGGTCTGTCTCATCTGCCGAGTGCTCAACGCTGGTAAGAACCCATTCGCCATTCAATGACTTCTTTCGCAAGTCCGTGAACTCTGTGGGGTCTGTCGTCTCAACAGAGGCAATGTCAGAGTCTCTACGAAGCAGGATGATTGTCTCTTGTTCCTCAATGGAGTTGCCAATGAGTTTCAGGTCAGCCAAATTCTGCTGATACCAATCCATTGTGTGTCCGAGTTTGATTTTGTTAGTAACCATTTTGTTTAGAACCTCCAATTTTCTTTTTCTGAATAGTACTGGTGCTATTTTGAAGAATTTTGAGGGGAGGGGTAGAGTAAGGACACCTCCCATCACTCTCAATTTCTCCACAGTGCTATGTTTATTAGAGTTTAGACCCTACTTTTGAAAAGGCGCTGTCCTTTGCGTGGAGATGGAGCAGGCGTTCGTGTCTGCGGGTAGCGTTCATATTAGGGAGTACGTCGATCACATCCACGGTGCGTTTATCAAGTACGGGTCTGCCGGAGAGGTTGATGAAGTCGTCGGTCGGTATATGCTTGATGACTTCAGAGCCGTGCCGCAGGTAGGCGTTGGATTGCCCGGTTGCTTCCGGGTCTTTCAACACGGTGACAGACGAGATTTGACGCCTGTTGTCGTAGACGAACGTCCAAATAACAGGGAACCAGTCAAACCCGACAGAGCTGATGCGGAAGTACATCTCCCCGCCAGCCGGGTTGTCGGTGTCGTACATCCCGCCGTATCTTGCCCGCAGGAACTCTTGATTGAGTGCGTCGTTGACAGCGAGGTTGATAGACTGCAGGTCGTCGTACATCTTGGCGTTGGAGAAGTTGAGCGATTTGACGAAAGACTCACTCGCCGTCTTATAAGGCAAGTGCTTGATTTGGTAGACCAAAGTCGATTCAATCTCGTTAGGAGTGATATCAGGGTCGAGGTCGTGAGCGTAAGTTGCAAGCAAGTCCACAATGAGTGAACGGGTTGCTTGGTTTGCCGTATTGGCGTACAGCCACTCTGCGGCGTACAGGGTCTCTTCCGGGTCATCCGTTGCCCCATAGATGTGGACGGTGACGGGAATGAGCTTGCCATCCTGCCGAATCATATAGGCGTTGTTCAATTTGGTAGCACCTCCTTTAACACATCGAGCCGTACCACGGGAAAATCTCCACGTCGCCGTTAGTCACTTTAACAGACCAGCCAACGGGGGAGGGGTCGTGGTTGCCTTGCCAGCCGTAATTGCGGACTTTGAAGGTGGTGCCAGGCAAGCAGTTCTTGCTCTCGTCGAGAATCTCATTCAGGGTGTCTTTGTCGAACATTTGATGTTCCTCCTTTTTGATATGCCTCTGTGAGGCGAATTTTGGTGGGTAGAATTGATTCCGAGGGGGAGGGGTATATGCGAATATGGGTTGAGAGGGAAATCGCATTAGAGGGCTTCTTTTTGCCCTCTCACGAGTTGCCGTCTTTTCTTCTGCGTGTCTCCAACCTGCCGACCAACCTCCTTTGATTTGGTCGACCAGCGTTCTTTGGAGGCTTTCGACGAACTCTCTGCGTGTGCGTTGCGGACTTTGGTGTTGGTGTGATAGAACACGGTCTGCGGATGGACGCCGTACCGTTCGGAAATCTCACGAATGGTGACTCCCTCTCGGCGCAGAGCCTTTATCTCCTCGATTTGCTGAAGGATGAGTTTGCAACGGGCGTCTGAACCCATCTCTCTCAAAGTGGGACGGGGGTGCAGGGTATTGTACACTGCACCGGGGCTGTGACGAACAAGGACGGCAATCCTATGCGGTGGGATGCCCTGCCGGGCATACTTGCGGATCAGGTCTTTCTCATCGTCTGTCAAACGAGGTGGGAGTGTCATATTATCAATCCTTTCTGCATAATTATTCATTTTTGTGCAAATTGCACAATGGTCGTTGCTTTGTGCAAAATGCACAAACCCAAATGGGTTGTACAAATTGCACAACAATATTAACGGAGGGGTCTACTGGCAGAACCTGTTCAGTGCCTTGTCGAACATCTCCTGCGAGTACTCCGTATTGCTCATCAGAGCGTCCCACATCCCTTTGTCCAGCCAGTTGTCCGCTTTGAACACGTGGTAGTTGACTGTCTCTGTGGAGCCGTTGCGGTGCACTCGCTTCAACCCCTGCGCCCAGTGCTTGTAGGTTGGGAGGGAGGCGATAATGCAGTCGTGATAGGCTTGCCAGTTCATCCCGGTGGAGCCGGAGGCGAAGTTGGATAGGATGATGTTGCAGGTGTCGTTGACCCTTTGAAAGGGGGTCTCTGACTCGTAGCGGGTGTAGTTGTCCAGCGATTTGATGTCGCCGTTGTACACGTCCACCTTATAGCCGAGTCGCTGGCATATCTCGAACAGTGACAGGAACTCCGGCACGTAATTGTAGAACAGCACGTAGTTGCCCGGTCGCTCTTTCAGGAACTGCTCTATCTTGTCAAATCGTTCTGTGGAGTACCAAGTGGCTTGCTCCGCATTGCCCTGAAAGCCGATGGACAGCTGACGCGCTCTCATCCAAAGAGCCCCGGGGGTGTCACATAAATAGGATGTCTCCGGATAGTCGATGTTGCGGAACCAAGGGTTCGCCGAATCCGGAAGAAGGACGGGGGGGTCAAGATATGGTAGACCAAGTGACTTGCGGGTCTTGTTGATAGAGAGCAGTTGCCTTTCAGGGAGCGTCTTGCGGGTCAGCAATTTGAACCACGGCGATGTCTGACAGATGTGCTCCGTAAAGACCTGTTCGGGCAATTTGAGCACGTCCTCTGATTTGATGGTGATGGCGTACTTGTGTATCACTTTGTACAAGTCGTCCACGTTCTTATAACCGACAATAGGCTGTTGCCAGCCGAGCAAGCCACGAATGTTGCCAAGCACACAGAATCGGTCTTTGAACTGTGTCTTTGTGATGTCGCAACCAAGGAATCGCAACTGGTTCCACACGTCTATGAACCCTCGTGTGAACGGTGTGCCGGTCAGCAGATAGGCGTGGAATGTCTTGCTGTTCAGAATCAGCTCACGCTTGATTTGTACAAGTGCCTTTGCCTGTGTGGACGCAGGGTCCTTGATGTAGTGCGACTCGTCCAACAAGAGCGTGACGGACTTGAATTTGCACGACTCGATGAACGCTTTAATGGTGGGCTTCAATGTGAGGCTGACAGTCTTTCTGTCGAACAGTGCCTCATAGTTGATGATGTACACGCACTTGTCCAAAGAGGCGAACGCTGTCGACTTTGTCTTTTTGTCGCAGATGGTGAATGAACCCGGGGGATCTCCAAGCTCTGTCGCCCACTTGTGCCAAGAGCCGGGGGTCTTGACAGTCTCGCAGGCTTTGCAGTTGGGCGTGATGATGAGCACTTTGTCAGCTTTGTTGCACTCTGCCAACGCGAGAGCCTGAACGGTCTTGCCAAGTCCGCAATCAAGCCACAAGCCAGCCATTCGGCGCTGTGAGAGGGTATCGACGATGGTCTTTTGCCAGTCGTATAGTTTATTGTATATCAAATAGTATCACCTCCTAAGGTGGCAGGCTCTCAAGAGAGAGCCTGCTCAAGCAGGGCGAGCACCGTTTTCTCGAACTCTTTTGCATAGTCGCCTGTGATGATTTTAGAACGGGTCTGCGGGCAATATTTCTTAATGGTGCTTTCGTTGGAGTCGTCAACCACCATAATGACGTTAGGGTGATTGAACACCGCGAAATTCTCCGGCTTTTGGCAATATCCGTCAAACACCACCACGTTCCAGTTAGTGGCGTTCGGTTTCTGCAGGGATGAGTATACGGTCTTGATAGAGTCGTCCAACACAGTACCGCCGTCACAATGCACGAACATATCCTCTTTAGTACCTCTGCGGATAGACCTATTGATGTGCGTGGTCGTAACAGACAGGTCTTTGTTCTGCTCTGCAAGTTTGAGAAGGGTCACAATCAGACCGTTGAGGTTGTCCTCGTCACCCTTAAAAGACCCGGAGTTGTCGCAGAATAGGTTGATGTTGATTTTATCAAACCGCTTACCCGCCCCGGTCGTTGATTTTTTGGTGAACCAACGATAGTCGTTGTTACTGCAAAGGCGGGGGTCAATGTTCCCGGCATACGCTGTATGAGCGCCAGAACGCATTTTCCGCTTGTTCATTGCGGTTGTGATAATACGATTGAGGCGGTTGGCACAGCTTGCCGCTTCTTGATTGATAGAGAGCTTTTTCAATATGTCTCTGATTTCTCCCGCTTCTTTTTTTATGTGTGAGTTGTCTTTGAAGAAGTCGTTAATCTCAAGGGGGGAGGGGGTGCCGTTGCTTTGCTCGTCTTTTGACTCTTCGTTAGTGGACCGGTTGTCGTCGGATGATTGTTGATTCTGATTGTCTTGTTGGGTGGGAATGTTGACGTTTCTTAGAACTGTTACAGCGAACATTTCAATATTGTTGAGATAGTTGGTAATTTCCGCTTCTTCGGATCTGTTTGTGATCTTTTGGCAGTACGTTATTAAATCTCTCAAGGAACTCAATTCTGTCTGTGTTCCGACGTGATAACGACACACCAAAAAGAGGCGTTTCAGCAGGTCAGCGTTTTCAAGCTCTTTTTCCGGGTCGGTGATCCCATTGAGGAGCACCACATTCTTGCGAAAGTCCACGTTCAAATAATAATCCTTCAACAAAGTCTCAATGCGCTCATCCTCAACGATGTTAATAATGTCTTTCATCGTTGTTAATTGTAACGCACAATTGAATTTTTTGTAATAGGCTCTCCTAAGAACAGCAAACAGGTCGTCCGTGATACCATCGAAACAGATGCGCGGTCTAAGGTCCATTTTGAAAGTCATAGGGGGGGTCAGCACCGCGTGGCTCACCTCGTGATAAAGCAACCCTCTCACAACCGATTCTACGTCAATATCGTCGGGCGCGTTCTGTAGCATTTTCTGCACGTTCTCAAAGGACACCGTTATTTCCTCGGTGATTTGATTGATGTACGTGCTGTCGGAGTCTTTCGACAGTTTGACCGGGGGGACAGCGTGCCCTAAGTAATAGCCGATGGGCAATGTGTCCAGTATTTTCTTCACCTGATTGTATGTAACCTGCATAGCAGTGGCTCCTCTCTTTTGATGTTTCCATTATAACACATATATGATAAATAAAGAATCGACTTTGCGAGGGGGAGGGGGGTATGCCTTAAAAGGCATACCCTACTAAATCCTCAGGGGTAAGTTTGAACTCTCTCAGACTGTACGCGCGGTCAACCAAAGGCTCCGGCAAGTTGTACACTTGATCGTTCACGACAAGGTTCATCGTGCCGATGACTTTGAAGCCGTCCTTAATGATGATTGTCTCGCCGTTGTAATTGATGGTCTGCTTGTCGTCCGTCAGTGTCTGCAACAGGCGCAGGCAATCAAACGACAGCAGGTTGATCTCGTCAAAGATGATGGGCGTGCCCTGCTCCATACACTCGCGGAGCGCAGAGGGCTTGAACACGGGATTGCCGTTCGCATCGTTGAAGTCGAACGTCCGCATTAACTCATCGGGCAACATCCCGGCATTGCAAGGAACTACAGGTGCGTTTTTATAGACTCTGACGGCTTCCGTTGTCTTGCCCGTACCAGCATCCCCGAAATACAATTCAAGACGCTTGTTGATACGTTTTTCGGGCTTGTGCTTTAACAGCAGATTGGCGATGTTCTCGAACTCTTGCGACTTGCTCTTTTCAATCACGCTGTCCGTGTCGGCGTTGTTGACAAGGCGCATATAATTCACAAGATACGCTTTTGCCGTTGTCGCGTCAGCACAACTTGCAAAGGTGTTGATGAAACGCGCGGCGGGTCTGAATTTGAACTCATCAAAGAACCGCATAAAATGCACTACTGCTTCCGTGCGCTCTGCTTTGATGGTCTCGTCGTCTGGCTTTGCGTTATCGGGCTCTTTAACGGGCGTTTCTTCAACGGGAGAGGGCGTACCGCCATTATACAGCGGGCTGGTCTTATTGTACGTGAAAGGGCTCGTTTTCTGGTCAAGGAAAGGGCGTTCCCTCTCTCTGATTTCTGCAAGTTTTGCGGGGTCTCTCAAGGCGTTCTTCAAGTCAAACACAAGTTGCATATCATTGATGAGGCGGTATTTGCCGTCCCACAAATTGGTATTCGGGTTTGCTCCAAAGTTAATACAGACGTTGCCCCCGCGCGGGGTTGTTAATTCTCTGATGACCATTTTGTTTTTCTCCTCTCAAACAATCTCGATAATCTTGACGTACTCGCCATTTCTCAACATAGAGACGAACGGACGAGCATATAAGCCCGTGCGGGTGTTCAGCTCTCTGTAACCGCATTCATCCTTGAACAGGTGCACAATGTCGCCCTTTTTGTCGCAGGACGTGTCAATCAGCATTTCGGCGACAATTCTCTTGAAGTTGCGCGGGATGATGTTTTTCATAGGTTTCTATCTCCTCTCTTACCTTTGTGTGATAAGTATATCACACGATTTAATGTTTAGTGAATCGACTTTGCAGGGGGGGGGATTGCCGGGGATTTTCGTCCCCGGCTTTTGTCTGTCAGGCGTACCAACTCTCATAGAGGCTTTCGCCTTTGTAGGGGTAAAAGTAATACCCTTCAGATTTGAAGTACACTCTGTCTCTGTTTTTATTCAGGCGGTGCAGACTGTTGTCTTTGCAGAGCACGCTTTTGACAGCTGGCAACAGCTCTTTGCTGTTGATGTATCTTCTGTCGCAACTCATAAAGCCTTGATTGGTCTCTTCTGCAACGGCGGGCTGAACAGGACGAACACGGACAGAAGATTTGCCACACAGGGCAACCACTTGAACAAAGTCCACGTTGGTCTGTTCGTAACCCCACGAACACACGAACAGGTCACCAACCTGCACGCCGTTAGCGGGCTTTTCGGTTTCGGGCTCTTTGTCCTCTGCTTGCTCAATGGCTTTGCGGATGGTGTCCTCATCCGCATAACCATACCACACAGATTTGACGGAGTGCCAGCGGAATTTGTTGGCTTTCAGCACGTTGCGGATTTTCTCCGACGGCTTTTCGGTAAAGGTGATTTCAAGACTGTTGAACATCGGGTTTTTCGTAATGGTGAACATATCGGGTTATCTCCTTTCGTTTTCTTACACACTCATTATAGCACGGGGTTTGAATTATAGTGAATCGACTTTACGACTTTTCTGAAGGGGCTTTTTACAGCTCCTTCCGGTTGCTTTCCCTCAACCTTGTACACTAATTATAGCATATAATTCATAGAAAAGTGAATCGACTTTACGAGAAAAACAACACTTGAATGATACGCTCAACTATCATTTTGATGAATCGACTTTGCCGGGGAGATATTTTTACCTAACCTTTCATTATAACATATATCGTTATAAAAAGTGAATCGACTTTGCCGCGTCCCGAAAAAAAGGCTCCCGGCACGTCAGTCCGGGAGCGGTGCTATTAGGTACAGAAATAGAACGCGCTTGCAATGTTGTCCCACAGGCTTCTATCCGAGTCCTCATTGTCGTTGATGTACTCCACCATCTGCTCGACAAGCTCGTCTGTCTCTTCCTCTCCGTGGTCGTCAATCCACCATCTGATGTCGTTCTTGAGGTTCTCGCGCCGTTCTTCTTCCGCCACCTGACGGATTTCATCGTCCGTCAGGGTGATTGTTACGGTCTTTCCGTTAATGGTTCGTGTGATGTTCATTTGTTCAATCCTCCTTTCACTCTTTCCAAATAATGGCGCTGTAGGACAGCCCTTCGTCGTCTGTAAAGCAATCCGTATCAATTTTTGCGATGTCGTCAATCTGTTCTTGAATGAGTTCAAGCATATCATTTTCTCCGAGACACTCCACATACTCTCGCAAATAAGAATGATATGCGATACTCATATCATACTCAAGAACGTCTTTCGCCTTTTTGTACCCACGGCATTGATAACAAAGCAATGAGTTTATCATGTCAATGCAACTTAATTTCTGTCTTTTGAGCTGGTACTCAATCGGCAAGTCACGGCTGTACATCGTATAGCCTTTTGCTTTAATCTCATCTCTCAAGTTTGCCTTTTCTTTTTCAAAAGTCTTTCCGTTCATCTGGTTGTTCTCCTTTCAACTTTGTACCATCATTATATCACACTTTTCAGCACTTAGTGAATCGACTTTAGAGAGGGAGGCTTGCGCCTCCCCGCTTTATGAGAGGGTCTCCAGCAGCTCCTCGTCGGTGGGCTTCTCGTCGGCGACTTTCTCACCGACACGCTTGATAGACAGGTGCGCGGGTCTGACTTGAGTGGAATGGCATTTCTCAAAGATGTCCGGGTAATCCTGCCGGAGCAAGTCAATATCAAACGCAACAGTCGTCCGCTCATCTGACAGGCGCATCACGATGTTGTTGTACTTGAACGACTTCATTTTGTTCTCGCGCATAAAGTCCATAATCTTCTCTTTAATGGTGTCTGTCTCGCGCTTGTCCTTTTTCGCCTGTTCAAGAGAAACGAGCAGGTCGTTCAGGCGGTTCATTTCTTCTGTGGTTAATGCTTTCATCTTTTATTCCTCCGTTACTTCATCAAAATTGACGTAATTTGCGTTTTCCAAATGGTACATATAGAAACCCAGCGCTCTGTCTTTGTCGTCGAAAATTTCTGAAAAGAAGCCATAGTTTGAATCGTAGCCACGTACTTTGTATTTCATCTCGGTTAATCTCCTTTCAACCTTGTGCCTTCATTGTATCACATTTGGACGACCAAAGTGAATCGACTTTGCAGAAGTTTCTTGTACAATTTTGTCCGAGCAAATTCCAATTTTGAAATAGAATTTTCCAAATTTTCAATTTTAATTTCCAACTTTCAATATTAACAGCCTAACCTTTCATTATACCACAAAACGGCACTTTCGGCGAATCGACTTTGCCCGGGAATATTTTGAAAAAAAGCTCCGGGCGCGTTCATCCCCGGAGCCGTTCTTTAATCTGATATTAGACCGTTCAGACCCTCGACAATGCCTTTGACAAGCTCTGCCTCTGTGCTTGCCCATCTGTTATAACCGCCGATATAATCCGACGTGCTCTTTGCCCGCCTGTACATATAGCCGAACATCGTCGTCTCTGTACTTACGTACATCACCATCCCGTTATCCTTGTTGGCAATAAAACCACTGCATCCGAGCTTCCTGCCGTTGACGTTGATGTTGTGCAACACAAAGTCAAGGTTTGCTTCCGGTGTCTCTCTTTTGACGGCGTTCTTTAATTTGGTGGCAAGTAACATTTCTCAATCCTCCTCGTATGCTTTTTTAATTGCGTCTTTGCACATCTTAAACCATCTGTCTTGACGACTCCCCGTTGCCCGGACAATGGTGTCTCTTGTACTTTCGATGAATGGGATAACGTCCGACTTGTGCTCCAGTTTGGTGGAAAATGGTGCGACAAGATTGCCGGTTGATAACTCTGTGACTTCCCATTTCTTGTGGCCAACGGATCTTGCTCCAAAATCTAACTTGCTCTCATCGTCGCGAATAATCCATCCATTCACTTTATGTAAACAAACTTCATTCTCATTCTTTCTGCAAGATATATAATAGCTTCCTTTTTTCATTTCCATTTCAACAAACTCTTCTTCCTTTAGTTTCTGACACCATTATACCACAACACCAACAAAAAAGTGAATCGACTTTGCGGGGATTTTTGAGTTTAGCCTGACATTTCATTATAACACATATCGGCGAGGTCGGCGAATCGACTTTGCGGCTCTCGCGTCAGCAGAGCCAAAAAGATTTGTAAAAGTACTTGACAAAAGAATAAAGATGTGGTACAATATATTTGTTAGAAATCAACAAATAGGAGGTTGGAGAATGGCAGACGAACACGTCTCTTCCGGCGAGCAAATATTACGGGATTATGTGCGCTCTCTCGGAAGTAAAAAGTCCGATTTCGATGACTTTGAAACACGCCTGTCAAAAGGTATCGACGCTGTTACCGAAGCGGCTAATAAGTCGGTGGCTATTAAAGACGCTTACGGTAACTCTTTAACGGCAATCGGTACTGATGACAAAGTCAAGTCGTTCAGCACTTACGGCTTTGACAACAGCACGCTCAACTGGCCGCTGTGGCTGGCTCTCTATAATGACTCTTGGGTGTTCCGCAGGGCAATTGACAAGCCGGCGCAAGATGAGGTCAACTGCGGGTTTGTTCTCAAGGGAGAGGGCGATTTCTCAAAGGTGTATGCCGCCTATGAGAAGTACAAGTTCGATATGATTAAACTGCTCCAGTGGGGCGCTCTGTTTGGCGGTGCGGTCGGCGTAATGCTCTTTGACGGCATTCCTGACGCCGACCTTGCAAAGCCGATGAACATCTCAGCTGTGCGCAATAGGCGTATGCGTATCTACGTGACAGACCGCTGGTATGGTGTGAGTGAGTCGCAAGAGCTTGTCAACAATATGAAAGATATGGACTTTGGCAAACCGCTCTACTATAACATCTCTTTTGCCGATGGGCATATGACTCAAGTGCACCACTCTTATGTGTTGCGCTACGAACACCGCACCGCTCCGCAACTTGTTAAATGCGGGCAGTTGCAAGGATGGGGTTATGCCGAAGGCTCTCATATTCTGAACGAGTTGTCACGTGACGACCAGCTGAAGTCCGCTATCACATCTCTTGTCAACAAGTCTCTTATTGAAGTTATTAAGATGGCTGGTATGCGTGGTGTCTTTATGGGTGCTGATAAGGGTAACGAGGAACAGCTCACAAAGCGGCTCGAAATGGTAAACTGGGCTCGGTCTTACAACTCTCTCACGTTCCTTGATAAGGACGATGACTACATCCAGCACGAGTTGAGTAATCTATCAGGACTCTCACAGTTGCTTGAGACGAATATGTGGCTTATTGCTTCCTCTCTTGAAATGCAGGGTGTATTGTTCGGCGATTTGAAAGGCGGACTCTCACAAGAGAGTGACGCGTTCCACCGCTACGCGGTGACAATCGAGAACCGCTGTGACTCTTATTTCCGCCCGGTGTTGCAGAAGCTACTGACCGTTCTGTTCCTGATGAACAACATCGAGGGATTGCCCGATTTCGATTTCAGACCGCTCGACCAGAACGCGGTGATTAAAGAGAAGGTGGAGGCTATCTCCTCTATATCAGGTATGTTGGAAAGCCTCGTTCAACAAGGCATTATCAGCAAGTACCAAGCCGCTCTTACGTTGAAAGAGTATTGCAACAACGGCACATTGAGTATCGAGTTCTCCGACTTGCAACTTGCAAGGCTTATGCTGGAGGAAGAAACGGAACTCCTTGATGTGTTCAGAAAAGGCGGCAGAGAAGCACCCACGCAACAATTGGAAGAACGCTATGCAAGCCGCTTTGGAGGTGAGTTCAATCCGAGTCCTGTAGAGGAAGCGTCTCCCGCTGTACTTGCGCCGGAGGCGCAGGAACAGCCTACTCCCGATATTGGAGGTATGGAAAATGCGCCCGAAGCAGGGGAATGAGTTCTGGAATCAAAAAACACAATTCATTGTATTCTATGATAACAAAGATGACTTGCCTGCCGCTATTTTCGACACCCTTTGGGAATTGGTCGAATATCGCGGCTATGCGAAAAACAAATCCAACTATGATCTGACGCTGATTGATTTATACCGAGCGCTGAAAAGCGACAACGGCTACACAAGAATGCTTGGTCGTCCGATGACCGTGTACATTATGGATAAGGATGACCTTGACATAAATTTATTAGAGGAGAATGAAGAAAAATGAAAAAGTTTGTACGTATTCAAAGCGAGAAGAACATCGAGGTTACGCCTGATTTGCAGTACATTGATATGACGAACCCTGACGCCCACGTTGGTGACCGTCTAAGAGTCGCCGGGCAATGGATCCAAATGCGCGTCCTCATTCGCAAAGGCACCGGGCTTTATCCCTCTTGCGTGCAGAATTGGAGCACCGTGAAATCGCTTGCAAAAAGCGGTGTTCTCACAGTCGGCGAGGAGACAGATGAGTGCACCAACGAGGAGACTCTTGCCACCGCGAAACGCCTTGAGATTGCACAGCGCAATTACGAACTGCGCAAGAAAGAGGCTGTCGCCGACCAAGAGCGTGCCGCCACTGTGCACCGTATGGAACGCTTGCTCAATGACTACGATGTGAGAGAGACTGCCTCTGCCGTGCGTGGTGCCGCTCGTAAGAAACCCGCCGATAAAGAGGGTGCCGAACAATGAGAGAGTTCACCATCGAGGCGCTTCCCGGAATCAACTTCCGGGAAGCGAGTGTCTCGCCGATTGACCTGTTGGCTCTTGCCACACAAGTGGACTTCAACGAGTTCGGCAAGACAAAGGAGCTGTTTACGTTCTCTCTCGAACATCTTGAGTGCGAAGGAGAGGGCGGCAAATGGTTCCCCGTTAAAGTGCCGGGTCGAGAGGTCTATATGCCGTTCGGTTTGGAGAAGAACTTTGCCGCTTTGAATGAGCTTTGCAAGTGGTATATGGAGAACGTGGTGTCGGAGGTTTTTCAAGGCTCCGCAGAATCGACGAACAAAACTTAATCGTTTCTGCGGGTGAGACTCCGGCTCTGCATATGCCTTCAACATCTCACGTCATTTATGTGATAGTCACTGCGAAACTTGCAACGTACTATGAACTGATACACAAATACACCATATGGGAATTGATTGACCTTTATGAGATTGCTATGGTGTCAAATTATAATAAACACGTTTTGCTTGAGAACAAGCAGTGAGGAGGAAACCGAGGCGGCTGTGGCGTTAGCACAGCCTTCTCGGCATTTCCATAGGAGGTGTTTTACTTTTGGCTGATGTCAACAAGAAAATAAATCTGAAAGTAGAAGCGCAAGGCAAAGAGGAATTGAAACTCGTCACTAAAACGATCGGCGAGTTAAATACCGAGTTGGAGCGCCAAACTAAAATATTTGAGAAGAACAGTGGCATTGTCAAACAGAACGCCTCTGTTAAAGTTGCCAATCTCGAAGCACAATTAGAGCTGTTAAAGCAGTTGCAGAAAGAGGCGGCTTCCGCCGCGGCGGCTGAAGAAAATCTGATGAAGCAACGTGAGAAGCAGTGGGAGAAATTCCGCTCTTTCACAAAGTCTCCGCTTAAATGGACGAAAGACTTTTTAAGTCCCTCTCGCAGATTGAACGAGGGCGCAAAGTCTCAATTTATGGCTGGCAATTTCAAAGGCGGTATGGCTCTCGGCTTTGCTGGAATGGCTGTCGAAGGTATTGTCAAAGCCGTTCAATTTATTGGCGATACCTTTTCAAAATTAACGGGTATCTCGCTCGGTATTAAAAATAACTTCACCGATATCCTTGATATAACAGCCGGGAAGTTGTCAACCTCTACGGGTATGGCAACATACAACGCAGGCACAAGTCTCTTCATGAACGCGGCGGCTCGTGAGACGCAATTGCGCTATGGTATGACCGGCTCACAAGCGTATGCCTTCACAGAGGCGCGCTCTCTGCTCGGTATTAAATCGGACACCGACTTGCTCTTTATGAACGAGTCGCAGAGAGCAATCTTCATCCAGTATATGCAAAAGCAACAGCAATGGTACGACAAGATGGAGTCATCTGGTATGTTGCGTAACATTCAGGAAATGCAACTGGAGATGTCGCTCTTTAAGCAGGAGATGTCAATGGAGTTCCTGCAATGGGTCGGCGAGAACAAAGACACCATTCTCAACGTGGCGAAAGGCTCTCTCGAAGTGCTAAAGGCTATTCTGCAAGGACTTAGCTTTTTGTTCGGAGGATTGAATGCAACCACCTATGGTGTTGGTCCTACGACTTTGGCTGACACTGTCTCCGCAGGAACAGTCAACAACCAAAATCAGAGCCGCACGTACAACGTCAATGTGCGTAATAATGTGAGCGGTATGTTCAATGAGAACGAGATTAAGAATTACTTGGAAGAACAATTCACCACTGTCGTAAGACAAGCGGCTGTGGCAATGGGTTAATCGGGAGGTGATATAAGATGGCAGACTCTACTTACAAAGTGGTCATTGGCGCTCAATTGAACGGTGTCACTGCGTACTTCGACCTCGACACTTGTGTTGCACGCTCTCTTACCAGTTCGGCGACTGTCACCTCTTTCCCGATTGAGAACGGACTCTCTGCAAGTGACCATATGTACCGCAATCCGCGTACTTTCACTCTGTCCGGTACGTTCTCGTTGAACAGAGGCGGTCACCGCATTGTGGACAGCTATACAATGGACTCTATTCAAAGTTGGCATCCTGAGGGCGGCACGGTCTCTTGGGAAGATTGGCTTCAAAATGAGGGTGCGGCGCTGAAAAGCCTGAACGCCGAGAACTATCTGCAATCTGTGCAGACGGTCTTTGAGTACATTCAGGAGAAAGGCATTCTTTGTCAGATTATGATGGCGCAAGACACAAAAGAGTCGTCGGCGCGATTCAAAGTGCGCAATAATATGGTGCTCCAAAATATTCAGTGGCAAGAGATGTATAACTCTATGACTTACTCTTTCACTTTTCAAGAGGTCATCTCTGTCATTAAAGAGAAAGAGTTCGAGACATTTGGCTACAACGACCTTTATCCGAGCGTCTACTTACCCGCCACTAAATCTATTGGAGAGTTGGTGACGGAGACTGGAATGGTTTGGCAAATCGTACTGAGAGCGTTGATAGGAAGCAACTACATTCTCTTGCCAGATGCGAAAGCGTATGCTTTGCTATATGGAGACACAACAGGACTTAGTAGAGAGATTGGTTGTATTGTAGCGGAATATTACGACAAAAGAAAGAAGGCGGCAATAGGTATGTTTGCGGCTGGAGGAGTAGCACTGGGGATAGTAGCTGGGATTCTCGTTGCTGGTGGTCCTGTTGGATGGGCTATAGGTATAGCCGTTGCTGGAATCATTGCGGTTGCTTATTTTGGCTATCAATATGACAAACTTAACAAAAATGTAAACGCAAGAAAGAATGGCTTTAACTTAATTAAGAATGCAACCCAATATGTTGACCCAAACACTCTTGATGTTATCAATTCAAAAATTCCAGTGTCTGCTGAAAATACCGGTGACGTTAGAAGATTGAAATTGTTGCTTAACGCAGTACAAGCGAATATTAGTAACACGATGAATAATGTCAATCTTTACCAAATCAGTACGGGAGAATCTGACAATAAAGAAAGAGAATGCCCCATTCAAATTGGTAACGACCTTTTAACTATCAGAATTAACAAAACGAACAATCCCGACATACCATTTAATCTTACGTTGTTCAGATTGGAAAGTGGAGATACAAAAAGTGAAATTGCTCCATATACAGGTGGTTGGCCAGCTTATGGTAGTTTTTATACATTTAGCAGAAACGCAAATGTGATTTATGTGGATAGAACAAGCCAGTATGAGATGTATCTGTACAATCCTTATTTGGAGGATGATGTGAGGCAAGCAAAAGGATATACTGAAGAATATGCGAAAAACAATCTTTGCAATTATTACTTCGTTGTATCTAAAGGTAATATTAACGACAATATGAAAAAATTGACTGAAGCTAT
>ERZ1035032.1176-NODE-1176-length-17296-cov-12.736268_pt1 | contig 17296 bp, 13 predicted proteins | sample MGYA00520693_ERZ1035032 | MGnify/ENA primary metagenome ERZ1035032 (study PRJEB33766, sample SAMN09781740) | gut metagenome | biome: gut microbiome | host: Homo sapiens | place: Madagascar | study: EMG produced TPA metagenomics assembly of the PRJNA485056 data... | reverse complement strand
GAGCAACGGCCTTCTAAGCCGTGGGTCGGGGGTTCGAATCCCTTCGAGCACATTTTATGGTGGGTATAGCGCAGTTGGTTAGCGCGCCAGATTGTGGCTCTGGAGGCCCAGGGTTCGAATCCCTGTATCCACCTTTGTTGCGACTAGTGCAACAGGTCTGAAATATGACAATGTCTTTAAGATGTTGGTCTTATATTTCTTGTTGGGCTATCGCCAAGCGGTAAGGCACTGGATTTTGATTCCAGCATTCGCAGGTTCGAATCCTGCTAGCCCAGCTTGCTTTTGTTGTAATCTGATATAGGGGATACTAGCTCAGTTGGTAGAGCACCTGACTTTTAATCAGGTTGTCGGGGGTTCGAATCCCCCGTGTCTCACTAAGGAATGAAGAGCGGAAAGCCGGGAACGGTTTTCCGCTTTTTGTGACTTTGAAACAAAACTTAGTGAGAATTGCCTATTGTATTACTGCCAAGGTATGTTATACTGTTACCGTTGCAAGTAAATATTGTTCGCAGAGTAGACACATGCGCGTTAAGTGCCGGCTGAACAGGGAGTTGTCAGCCAGACGAAAAGAGTTTCTTGCGGTGCATGAGTCGCATCCCGCTGCATCCGAAGATAGGAATATTATCTCCAGTTGTAGTATGATGAGGTCTGCAAAGGAGGTAATTTTTTTATGAAAAAATTCGTCGCTTTGTTCACCGATTCCTACCGTGAATTAAAATCGGTAAGAACCATCACTACCATGGCTATGCTGGCAGCCATCGCCATTATTCTTGGCATGTTCTCCATCGAATACGGCAATTTTATCCGCATCGGTTTTTCGAGTATCCCGAACGGAATCATTGCCTACCTGTTTGGACCGACGGTTGGCGGCATTTTTTCCGGAACGCTTGATATTATCAAATACATCTTAAAGCCGACCGGTCCGTTCTGCCCACAGCTGACACTGGTTACGATGCTGGCAGGCGTCATGTACGGCTGTATGTATTATAAGAAGAAACTCACACTGCCGAGGGTGCTTGCCACCAAGTTTATCGTGATGCTGGTGTGCAATGTGTTCCTGAATACATTGTGCCTCACCGTGTTATATGGACAGGCATTCATGGTGATCCTTCCGGCGCGTGCATTAAAGAATCTGATTATGTGGCCGATTGATTCCGTCATCTTCTTTGCAACAGCGAAGGCGCTTGAGAGCATTGGCGCATTCCGGTTTGTGCGAAGGGCGCAGGCGGAGCGGATCGCCAGATCATAAAGAGATAAGAAATAAGAAATGCTGCCGTAATACGGCAGGCATATAGAGCGAAAATCCCCACGATGTCATATTCCGGCATCACGGGGATTTTTGTTGTTTCATGGGAATAGTGCGAAAGTACGAAAAAAGGCATGTAAATTTTCGGACAGTATGGTATAATATAGGCGAAGGCAGAAGTGAATATGGTGCCAGGACGGACGCCCGCGTTTTCATGCGGCGGACGAAAGTGTTCAGAATATAAGGAAGGTAAGCAGGGAGCATCACCGGAAAAGGAGGAGACCTATGAAGAGTCGAAGAATTCCGTTAGAGTCCGAAGTAGACAAATACGAAGTGGGAAAAGGGATGGAAGATGGTTTTGAACTGTTTTCCGATGTTGTGACCAAGGGATGGATCGTGACGGATTCGCTCGTAAAGATTGAGCGGTCCGACGGTACGATCGTGTGCCCGTACATCAAGCACCGCAGAGGACGTACCTTTATCGGTGAGGGCGATTATATTATCGTTCAGCAGGACGGCACGAAGAATGTATGCGGCGCGGACAAAGTGTGGACACGCTATGAGAAGCCGGAGGCTTAAATCCAAAAAGAAGTTGCAATCTGTCTGCCAGCACGCTATAATATACCGGTAGCTTTCCAAGGGAAGCAGTTATTTCTCTGATAAGCGGGTATGGCGGAATTGGCAGACGCGCCAGATTTAGGTTCTGGTGGGAGACCGTGCAGGTTCAAGTCCTGTTACCCGCAGTAGAGCAGGAGAAAAGTGGAAGACAGGGCTTGAACCTTTTCAAGCTCCTGTTACCCGCAGTAGAGCAGGAGACAGAGCGCAGAATACAGCGTGAAGTTTTCGGGTTTTACGGGCGTTTCCGTGAATAGGAATAGAATAAGAAAAGCCATGTACGAAGATGTATACTTCGTATGTGGCTTTTTTTGATGCTGTGTTACGGTGCAGTGATAATGAATCAGCGAGATGCTCATATAAAGAAAGAGACTGATTCAACGGCCGGGCCATTCGGTGCGGCGCGCACTCCACTGTTCGTTCAGCCAGCCGACCACCTGCTCTTTGCCCTCCGGCGTAAACGGAAAGACAGCAGAACTTTTCAGATCGTCCGCGGTGCTGGCAAAATTATAAGGACCGGGCCAGATGGTGACGCGAAAAATATCATGTTTTACATTTTCGTCCTCGGCATCCTCCTCCTGATCTTTTTGGATGAGGTAACGCATTCCCTGATAACTGCCGGTAAATTTTTCCTTTTTATAAAAGTTCATATTCAGAATATCATCATTTTGAATCATGATGGATCTGCCTTCTTTCTGTAAGAGATAATGTGATTGAAGAAAGTATAACAAATTTCTAAAAAAAAAGACAGAGTATTTATGTGGGAAAAACACTTGTATTTACTGGGCGTACAGAAAAAGGAGGTAATATCCATGTATTTTTGTATACAATTAGCAGTTGACAAATGATAGTGAGCGAGTATAATACATTTATATCATTTTATCGGGTTAAAGTGACATTGCATTAGAGAAACAGACAGATAAAAGAACGCAATGTTAGAGCGATAAAACAAGAAAGAATTTTCAAGAAGCAGGAGAGAAAAAAAGTGGGAAAGTATATCGTAAAACGAGTTTTGCTGGCGATTGTATCCATCCTGATCGTCAGTGCCATTACATTCTTTGTGATGAACATTATCCCGGGCGGTCCTTTTAATAAGGAAAAAGCGACGAGTGCGGAGGCACAGAAAGTCCTGGAAGAGAGATATAATCTGGACAAACCAATTCCGGAGCAGTATGTGATTTATATGAACAATCTTCTCCATGGTGACTGGGGCGTATCCTTACATAGCGGTCGTGATATCTGGGGCGAGATCTCTTCCCGCTTTAAGGTATCGGCAAAGCTTGGTGGCATGGCTGCATTGGTGGCAATCGTGGTTGGGCTTGTACTTGGAAGTATTGCGGCGCTGACGCGTAACCGCTGGCCGGACCGGCTGATCGTATTCTTTACAACGCTTGGTACGGCGATGCCGTCCTTCGTGCTTGCAACACTGCTTCTTTTAGTGTTCTGCTTAAAGCTCGGCTGGTTCCCGGTATGGTCGTCCACGAGTCCGAACTATGTACTGCCGATCATCGCACTGAGTGTTTATCCGATGGCGTACATCACACGTCTGACAAAGACCAGTATGCTGGATTCCCTGAACCAGGATTACATCCGTACCGCGAGAGCGAAAGGTGTTCCGGGCTGGAAAGTCATTTTTAAACATGCGCTGCGCAACGCGCTGATTCCGGTTATCACTTATGTGGGACCGATGGTTGCATACATTTTGACAGGTTCCATGGTTGTTGAGAATATTTTTACCATCGGAGGACTGGGATCGTCTTTCGTAACAAGTATTACCAACCGAGACTATACGATGATTATGGCAACGACAATTTTCCTCGCAATTTTAATGGTTGTGGCAAACCTGCTGACCGATATTGCATATAAGTTCGTCGATCCAAGAATCACATTTGAGTAAAGTACGAAAGGACGGATAGAAGTAATGGAGTTGAAACATAGACAGATTCTGTCGGCACAGGTAGATCTGAGCAAATTCAATAAGGCAAATTTCGAGAAGGCGACAGATGAGGAAAAGAAGCAGCAGGATGTCATGGGTGAGTCTACCACATTCTTCAAGGATGGTATGAGACGCCTGCGCAAGAATCCGCTTGCCATGGGAAGTATCATCGTACTGGTGCTGATTCTTCTGACCATCATCATCGCACCGCATGTATGTCCTTACAAGTATTCCGAGATTATCTCGGTCAACGGTGTGCGTGACAAATCCGCAGCGAACCTTGGACCGTTTGAATATTCCAAGCTTGAGACAAAGTATATGAATGAGACCGGCGAGAAGCTGTTCCCGCATATCTTCGGGACAGACAGCTTAAGCCGTGACTACTTTATCCGTGTAATCTATGGAACGAGAGTCAGCCTGTCGGTCGGTGTTGTGGCATCGATCATGGTATTGATCATCGGTCTGCTTTACGGTTCTATTGCAGGATATTTTGGTGGAAAAGTCGACCTCATCATGATGCGTATTGTGGATATTATTTATTCCCTTCCGGACATGCTGATCATCATTCTGCTGTCGGTAGTGTTTAATGAGACGTTAAAACCGCTCATTACCGGAACGGTGCTGGAAAAGCTGGGAACGAACATGATCTCCATGTTCATCGTATTCGGACTTCTGTACTGGGTAAGTATGGCGCGTCTGATCCGAGGCCAGATCCTTTCCATTAAGAATAACGAGTACGTTCTGGCAGCAAGATGCATCGGTACAAAGAATGCCAGAATCCTGCGCAGACATATCCTGCCGAACTGTCTGTCCGTTATCATTATTACGACAGCACTTCAGGTGCCGAGTGCAATTTTTACCGAAAGTTATCTGAGTTTCCTTGGCCTTGGTGTATCTGCACCGCTTACTTCCCTGGGAAGTCTGGCAAACGACGCCAGAGCCGGCATGCAGTCCTACCCACTTAGATTGGTCATTCCTGCAATCGCCATCTGCCTGATCGTGCTGGCATTGAACTTACTGGGTGATGGTCTTCGTGATGCTTTCGACTCGAAATTGAATTAAGGAGATAAGGATATGAGCGAAGAAAATAAATATATATTAGAAGTAAAAGACCTTCATACCAGTTTCTTTACAGATGCAGGTGAGGTAAAGGCTGTCAATGGTATTTCCTTTAACTTAGAGCCGGGAAAGACCCTCGGAATCGTAGGTGAGTCCGGTTCCGGTAAATCCGTTACCGCATATTCCATCATGCAGATTCTGGCGGAGACCGGTAAGATCACTGGCGGAGAGGTAAGATTCCACGGTGAGGACATTACCAAATGGAATAGCAAGCAGATGCAGAAGTTCCGCGGAGAAAAATGCTCCATCATTTTCCAGGATCCGATGACCAGCTTAAACCCGGTATTTACCGTTGGAAGTCAGCTGATTGAGGCAATATTATTACACACGGATAAGAATAAAAAAGAGGCGTGGGCGCGCGCGGTGGAGATGCTGACACTGGTCGGCGTCAATGAGCCGGAAAGCCGTATGAAGCAGTATCCGCATGAGCTGTCCGGTGGTATGCGTCAGCGTGTCATGATCGCCATGGCACTTGTCTGTGAGCCGGATATCCTGATTGCAGATGAGCCGACAACGGCACTTGATGTGACGATTCAGGCACAGATTCTGGAACTGATGCAGGATCTGCAGAAGAAGCTTGGAATGGCGATTATCATGGTAACCCATGATCTCGGCGTCATTGCAAGTATGTGTGATGAGATTCTTGTTATGTACGGCGGACGTGTCTGCGAGCGCGGTACAGCGGATGATATTTTCTACCGTCCGGCACATGAATATACCAAGGGACTGCTTCGTTCCATCCCGAAGGCAGACAATATGAACGAAAAGCTGGTGCCGATCGGCGGTACACCGATCAACCTGCTGCAGATGCCGGCTGGCTGTGCATTCTGCCCGCGGTGTGATGCGGCGATGAAGATCTGTCTTTCTGAGAAACCGGAAGAACTTCGCATCAGCGATACCCATCTGGCAAGCTGCTGGATGAACATCAAAGAGTTATATGAGGCACAGGAGGAGGCAGAGTAATGAGTGAGGAAAAGAACCTTCTTGAGGTAAGTCATTTAAAACAGTATTTTCCTGTGCATCAGGGATTTAAGACGATTCCGCTAAAAGCGGTGGATGATATTTCATTTGCAATCAAGCCGGGCGAGACACTTGGTCTGGTAGGAGAGTCGGGATGCGGCAAGACGACTGTCGGCAGAACGCTGCTTCGTCTGTACCAGCCGACCGCCGGACGCATCGTGTTCGATGGTAAGGTGCTTTTTGACAGCGGCGAACAGTATGATGAGAATGGCAAGCTGATCGTCGATGCAAACGGCAAGCCGGTGCTTGGCAAGAAAGTGGATGTGGACATGCTTCCTTACCGCAGACAGATGCAGATGGTATTCCAGGATCCGTATTCATCCTTGAACCCGCGTATGACGGTCGAGGACATCATCGGAGAGCCTCTGGATGTTCATAAATTATATGCGAATAAAAAAGAGCGCCGTGAGAAAATCTTGAACCTCATGGAGCTGGTTGGACTGAATGCCGAGCATGCCATGCGTTATGCACATGAGTTTTCCGGCGGACAGAGACAGCGTATCGGTATTGCAAGAGCACTCGCGGTAAACCCGAAGTTTATCGTCTGTGACGAGCCGGTATCCGCACTGGATGTGTCCATTCAGGCGCAGGTGGTAAATATGTTCGAGGAACTGCAGGACAAGCTGGGCGTGGCGTATCTGTTTATCGCGCATGATCTGCTGGTCGTTCACCACATTTCCGACCGTATTGCGGTTATGTACCTTGGAAAAATGATGGAGATCGCCGATGCCGATGAGTTAAACGGCAACCCGATGCATCCGTATACATTGAGCTTACTGTCAGCGGTTCCGATTCCGGATCCGGAGACAGCCAGACACAGCAAGCGTATCGTGCTGGAGGGAGATGTACCGAGCCCTCTGAAGATGCCGACCGGATGTCCGTTCCGCACCAGATGCAAATACGCGACAGAGCAGTGCGCAAAAGAGATGCCGCCGCTTTCCGACAGGGGCAGCGGACACTTCGTTGCATGCTGGAATAAGTAAGGTTTCAACGTTACCGAAAAGGTACGTGGAACATAGATCATTTTATAGGAGGAAAATCCTCTGCTCCTGTTGTGACAGTCGCATTTTCCTTCGGAAAACAAGGAGGATTCATTATGAAGAAATTAGTAGCATCATTACTGGTTGCTTCTATGGCACTTGGTCTTACGGCTTGTGGCGGATCATCTGATTCCACAGCAAGTACAGGCGAGTCCACAGGAACTGCTGCTGGCACAGAGGCTGCAGCAACTGCAGAAGCAACAACCACAAACGCTGAGACAAATGTGCTCAACATCAACCTGGCAAGTGAGCCGGATTACCTTGATCCTGCATTAAACAGCTCCGTAGACGGTGGCTGCCTTGCAGTAAACTCTTTCGCAGGTCTTTATACCTATGATAAGGATGGTAATCTTATCCCGGCACTCGCAACCGATATGCCGGAAGTATCTGAGGACGGAACAGAGTACACCGTTCACATGATTGAGTCCAAGTGGAGCAACGGAGATGACTTAAAGGCATCTGACTTCGTATACAGCTGGAATCGTGTCATCGATGAGAAGACAGCAGCAGACTATGCTTATCTGTTCGATGTAATCGCCCGCAACGATGATGGTACACTGGCAGTTGAGACACCGGATGATTACACAATCGTGATCAAGCTTGTCAGCCCGTGCCCTTATTTTAACGACTTGCTGGCATTCCCGACATTCTACCCGGTACATCAGGCATCCGTAGAGGCTGCTGATCCGGACGGCACTGTTCCTGGCAAGTGGGCACAGGAAGCTGGTTTCGTATGCAACGGTGCTTACACACTGGAGTCCTGGAACCACAACGAGAGCATGGTTTATGTAAAGAACCCGAACTTCTATGATGCGGCAAACGTAACCATGGACGAGCTTCACTTCATGTTAAGCGCTGATGATACAGCAATCTATGCTGCATACAACAGCGGTGACCTTGACTACATCGATACCGTACCGAACGATGAGATCCCTTCCTTAAACGGCGTCAATCCGGAGTTTGGTATCCTTGACAACCTGGGAACCTATTACATCGGCTTCAACGTAAACGACCCGATCTTCGATGGCAAGACAGAGGAAGAGGCTGCTAAGATGCGTGAGGCAATCAGCTTACTGGTTGACCGTCAGTTCATCGTTGAGAACGTAGGTCAGACAGGTCAGATCCCGGCTGATTCTTTCGTACCGGAAGGTATGGCAGACGGTAACGGCGGCGTGTTCAAGACAGCAGATACTTCTTACTATGATGCAACAGCTACCGGTGCTGGCGAGCTTGAGACAGCAAAGGGCTTACTGGAAGAGGCTGGATACACATTTACAGACAACGGTGACGGTACATACGCAGTAGATCCGGCAATCTCCATGACATACTTAACAAACGACGGTACAGCACACATTGCAGTTGCTGAGTCCGTACAGCAGGATGTGGCATTACTTGGCATCAACCTTGAGATCAAGTCTGAGGACTGGAATGTATTCCTTGAGGATCGTAAGAGCGGTAACTTCACCATCGCGCGTGAGGGATGGCTTGCAGATTACAACGACCCGGTTAACATGTTAGAGATCTTTACCTCTGATTCCGGTAACAACGATATGCAGTTAGGAAAGGGTACTCCGGTATCTTCTTCTCCGGACTGGACAGCATATGATGAGCTGATCAATCAGATCCGCACCACAACAGATTTTGCAGCACGTGTTGACTTAATGCATCAGGCAGAGGATATGCTGATGGATACATGGGCAGTAGTTCCGATCTACTACTACAATGATATTTACATGCAGAAGTCTAACGTAACCGGTATCTACGCAACGGTATTCGGTATGAAGTACTTCATGTACGCAACAAAGACAGCATAACATCATAAGAACTGACTGGTATGTATGACCGCAGGTGATGCATACTTATACAGGAAAGAGAAATCCCGGAACGGAGAGTAAAATCCGTTCCGGGATTTTTTCCGTGGAAAAACATGGGAAAAGAAAACTGCATATTTAGTCATAAAGAAATTAGGATCAGAAAATGAAAAATGACAGAAAAACAGCACAGAATAGAAGAAAAAGTAGAAAAAACAAATAGAACATAGTGTAAAAATATGCATAGAACCAAATGAGATTGTAAAAACATGCGAAACGAGGCAGAATGTGCCAGCGGGAAAAGTATTGACAAAAACAGTTTCCCATGTATAATAAAAAAAGTGTTGTGCGTGTGCAACATACAAGTGTATTTTGTGAAGTGTTCAGTGGACAAAGAGGTTCATTGTCACTTTTTTTTGTTACACAAAAATATTTTAGCGCAATAACGCGGTAATATTGCACTATGCAGTATGGCAGGCAGAGCGATGAGGCGGAAGCGGCGATGATCAAGAACCCTTACCAAAAGGATTATCAAAATGAATTAAAGCAGAACCGGCACGGTCTTCTGGTGACAAGAACGTCCTATCAGGGAGATTTTTATGTGCTTCCGTTTGATGAACAGCAGAAGCGGCGGACAGGCATTTTTAATGTCATCTGGACGATCGCGCTGTGGGTGATCGAGCTTGGAATGGGACTTTTAAATCCGGATTCGTCCCGCACAGCGTGGATTGTATTCCCGTATCTGTTTGTGATTCTTCCGCTTGGATACATGCTTTATGGTGCGGTCAGCTATATCGGAGCACCGCTCCGGATGCACCGGGCACATTATGAGACGGGGCTGCTTCGCATGAAGCGTTCCTGCATCGGGGCAATGGTGTTGACGGGAATCGGAGCGGTTCTGGACCTTGTATACATGGTGCTGCACCGTGGTGAGATCCGTATGGGAATGGAATGTATCTATCTGATATGCCATTTCCTGTTTCTGGCGGTTGCATTTTTCTTCGGAAAGTATTATGACCGCAATTACAGCGGCATTCTGATTGAGAATGCCACAATGGAGTAGGTTTTTTCCTTTTATAAGGTTAAAACATAGATAATATTTTTATAAGGAGGAAATATTATGAAAAAAATGAGACAGACTCTTGCTTTGTTACTGGCAGGAGCACTGACTGTCGGTTCATTTGCAGGCTGCGGCGGAAGCAAGGCTGGCGGCGAGACAGCTGGAACCGAGACAGCAGGCACAGAGGCAGCAGGCACGGCTGCATCCGGCAGCGACACACCGCTCGTTATCGCAAATGACGGTATGAGCGAGAAGTTCAGCCCATTCTTCGTTGAGAGTGTGCCGGATCAGAACATCGTTGATGTGACACAGATTTCTCTGGTTTACAACGATCGTTCCGGTGAGTTTATTTACAATGGTATCGAGGGTGAGACCACTTCGTACAACGGTACCGACTATACTTACTACGGACCGACCGATCTGACCATCACAGAGAACGAAGACGGAACCGTATACTATGATTTCAAGCTTCGTGATGATCTGACGTTCTCTGATGGAGAGCCGGTAACCGCAGATGATATCATCTTCTCTTTCTATGTATTCTGCGATCCGACTTATGACGGAAGCGCATCTGTATATTCTCTCCCGATCGAGGGTATGGAAGAGTACAGAAGCGGTATGTCCACACTGGCATCTTTACTTGCGGCAGCGGGCGAGGATAACACAGACTTCACATACTGGACAGAAGACCAGCAGAACGCATTCTGGGATGCTGTAAACGATGGTGGTGCAGCATTTGCACAGGAGATCGTTGATTACTGCGTAGAGAACAGCGTCAGCGAAGAGGGCGACGTAGCAGGCGCAGCAGCACAGTGGGGCTTCGACGGTCTTGCAGCAGATGCGACCGCTAAGGATTTCTTTATGGCAATCGGTGACAAGTACGGATGGAGCTTCACAGCTATGGAGGCAGAGTCTGCAGGAAGCGCTCTCTCCGATCTGATTCCGGAAGATGTATATGCATACGCTACCGAAGGTGTTGAGACCGGTGATGCAGCAGCAAACATTTCCGGTATCCAGAAGCTGGATGACAAGACCGTACGTGTTGTTTTAACAGAGGTCAGCGCACCGGCACTTCAGACCATGGATATCCAGATCGCACCGCTTCATTACTATGGTGATGAGAGCCAGTACGATTACGATAACAACCAGTTCGGTTTCACAAAGGGTGATCTTTCCGCAATCCGCGAGAAGACGACCGCTCCGCTCGGCGCTGGTCCGTATGTCTTCAAGAGCTACGAGAACAAGACAGTATATCTCGAGGCGAATGAGTCATACTACAAGGGAGCACCGGTTACCAAGGAGCTCCAGTTCAAGGAGACCGCTGAGTCAGATAAGCTTCCGGGTGTTGTTCAGGGTACGGTAGATATTTCTGACCCGTCCATCTCCAAAGAGGTTATGGCCCAGATTTGCTCCGAGAACAGCAACGGTGAGGCATCCGGTGATGTATTAACCACCGCTCTGTATGACAACAATGGTTATGGTTACATCGGAATCAACTCTCAGAATGTCAAGGTTGGCGATGATCCTTCTTCTGAGCAGTCCAAGGATTTAAGAAAAGCAATCGCAACCGTTATTTCCGTATATCGTGACATGGTGATCGATTCTTACTACGGAGACGCTGCATCTGTAATCAACTATCCGATCTCCAATACTTCATGGGCAGCACCGCAGAAGTCTGATGCAGACTATGAGGTTGCATTCTCCAAGGACGTAGACGGCAATCCGATCTACACAGACGGTATGTCTGATGACGAGAAGTATGCAGCAGCACTTGACGCAGCACTCGGATTCTTCGAGGCAGCTGGTTACACAGTAACAGATGGCAAGCTGACCGCAGCTCCGGCCGGTGCGAAGTTAAGCTATGAGGTAATGATCGGCGGAGGCGGAAAGGGAGATCATCCTTCCTTCGGTATTCTGACCGCGGCATCCGAGGCACTCAAGAGTATCGGATTTGATCTGACAATCAACGACCTGGCTGACAGAACCATCATGTGGGATGCTTTAAACAGCGAGACTGCAGAGATGTGGTGCGCAGCATGGCAGGCAACCTTAGACCCGGATATGTTCCAGATCTATCACAGCGAAGGCGGCAGCGCAAACTACTATGCAATCTACTCTGACGAGCTGGATGAGCTGGTAATGGAGGGAAGAACCAACACTGACCAGGCATTCCGTAAGGCAGTTTATAAGGAAGCACTTGACTTCATCGTAGATTATGCGGTAGAGATTCCGGTATATCAGAGACAGAATGCTTCTGTATTCAGTACACAGCGTGTCAATGCGGATTCTATTCCGCAGGATCTGACAACCTTCTATAGCTATCTCAACGAGATTGAGAAGATCCAGATGAACTAAGGATCAGAGTAACTGGCTGATGGTGGAAGGAGAGGGGAGCGGGCTCCCCTCTTCTACAACCTGTGCCATGGTGCATAGGGATTTAAAGGTATTTTGCAAGAGGATGCGTGACGCCTTTTTGCAAAATACCTTTAGCATCAGAAGCAGCGAGGAAAGGAAAAAGAATCATGAAGAAATTTGTTGTTAAGAGAGTATTGCTCTCGATTGTCATACTGTTCTTCGTCTCCATGATTATCTACGCGATCATGCGGTGCATGCCGTCGTCATTCGTGGAGCAGCAGGCACTGACATTGTCACAGAGACCGGGAGCAAAGAGTTATGACGAATGGGTGGCACAGTTAAATGCATCGTACGGTCTGGACACCGGTGTGATCCAGGGATATTTCCGCTGGGCAGCAAAAGCAGTCCGAGGACAGTTCGGTGATTCTTGGTATTTTAACCAGCCGGTACTGACCAAATTCGCAAGCGTTATCTGGTATTCGTTTGCACTGTCACTGGCATCTTTTGTTCTGGAGATCATCATCGCAATTCCGGCAGGTATTGCCGCTGCGAGAAAGCAGTATTCTGCAACCGATTATACGATCACCGTTATTGCACTGGTCGGTATTTCTCTTCCGAGCTTTTTCGTTGCAACACTTTTAAAATGGGTCTTTTCCGTAAAGCTTGGCTGGTTCGACCTCTACGGCATTGTCGGACGTAACTATCAGAGCCTCTCTTCTGGACAGCAGATTCTGGATATGGCATGGCATCTGGTACTTCCGGTAATCACACTGACGATCGTGAGCATCGGTTCCCTGATGCGTTACACCAGAACCAACATGCTTGAAGTGCTGAATGCGGATTACATCCGCACAGCGCGTGCGAAGGGACTGCCGGAGAAGCGTGTCATTCATTACCACGCATTCCGCAATATCTTAATCCCGATTATCACATTGCTCGGCGGTACATTGCCGGGACTCTTCAGTGGAGCCATGGTAACAGAGACTCTGTTCCAGATCCCGGGTATCGGATATACCTCTTACCAGGCGGTATTACAGGGTGACATTCCGTTTGTCATGTTCTACATGCTGTTTTCCGCGGTACTGATCTTACTTGGCAACCTGATTGCCGATATTTTATATGCAGTTGTGGACCCGCGTGTCCGCGTGAACTAGAAAGGAGGAGAGAACATGGAGAACGAGAAGAATAATATGAAGCTTGATGACGCGCAGCGTGTCCGCGTACTTTCCCCCGGAATGATGGTTGCAAAGCGGTTTTTCCGCAACAGACTGGCAATCGTAGGACTGGTTATCATTGTCTGTATGTTCCTGTTTGCATTTGTCGGAGGTGCAGTCAATCCGTATTCCCAGAGTGAGGTGTTTTACCGCACGGAAGAGATGAAGAAGGACTACGCCGGTGCGGCAAAAATTGATGAGTTTCAGGTGTTCGCGGCGGACGGCGTGGAGCTTCCGAGCGATGTGTACTCCAAGATGATACTTGCCGTGACGAAAAATGCGCTGGTATTCGAGACCAGAGACGGACAGACACTGGCACTTGGCAGGATCGATGACGACACATACCATATCTATGCGGCAGAGCAGCAGATGAATCCGCTGGCATTAAAGTCGGAGGAGCACGACGCTGCGGAGGCTGCGGGACAGAACCAGTTTACTTACGACGGCGTGGAGTATGTGTTCGATGCATCCGGTGTAAAAGAGACACTGTACACGACGACAGAGCTTGGTATTGCCTGCCGGAAGTCTGTGACGGCTTTCGACGAGGGCACAACATTTTCTTATGATTTTTACAGCAAGGTGCTGACCGCGATCGCAAACGGCGATAAGACTGTTGAGGCGGATGGTGTGAACTATACAGTTGAAAACGAGGGCGGCGCTGCCATGATTCATACGGCGGAGGGCGAAGACTATGCCTATGTTTCGGATATGAGCATGAATCCGGTCTCCAGCGGTATCGTGCTGACACCAGCGTTCAAGGAGGCAGCTGAGGCTGCAATGGCTGCCGGGGAGAATTCCTTTGAGTATACGGACGAGCAGGGTGAGACCGATACCTATCTGATCAAGGATAAGAACGGTCAGTACACGATCCAGCGTTACCAGGAGACGCGTGTCATCGACAGTTATGCGGCACCGTCTGTAAAGCACTGGTGCGGAACGGACGGCAACGGAATGGACCTTCTGGCACGTCTGATGTACGGCGGACGAATTTCCCTTATGATCGGATTTGTCGTAGTTATCATTGAGCTTATCATCGGTATCATTGTAGGTGGTATCGCAGGATTTTTCGGCGGATGGGTGGACACCCTCCTGATGCGTGTGGTTGATGTCGTTTACTGTATCCCGGCGATCCCGCTGTATCTGATCCTCGGTTCGATCATGGATTACTACAAGGCTTCGGCAAAGACACGTATCTACATGCTGTGTATTGTCATGAGTATCATCGGCTGGGTCGGCATTGCCCGTATTATCCGCGGACAGATCTTGTCCCTGCGTGAGCAGGAGTTCATGACGGCGGCAGAGGCAACCGGTATCCGCGTAAGCCGTAGAATTTTCAGACATCTGATCCCGAATGTTATCCCGCAGCTTGTCGTATTCGCAAGTATGGGAATCGGTGATGTCATTCTTGCCGAGTCCACATTGAGTTTCCTGGGTCTTGGTATCAAGTATCCGGCGGCTTCCTGGGGAAGTATCATCAATGCGGTCAACGACTCTTACGTTATGACGAACTATTTATTCGTGTGGGTTCCGGCAGGCGTCCTGATCCTGCTCACGGTACTTGCATATAACTTTATCGGTGATGGTCTGCGTGATGCATTCGATCCGAAGATGAAACGGTAGGTGACAGGAATGGCATTTAATAATAAGAAGAAAAACGCAAATTATATCTCCGCAAAAGAATCCCGCGCGATTGCGCGGGAGAACCGCAAGATTACGCAGGAGATCGAGAAAAAAAGAAACAGAAAGCATATTCCGGAGGAGGAATATGTGACAAAGATGAAGAATCCGGAGAACTGCGTTGAGTTCGACAACGTTCAGACTTATTTCTTCACGGACATCGGAACGGTCAAGTCTGTCGACGGTGTATCGTTTGATGTGCCGCAGGGCAAGACGGTCGGTATCGTAGGTGAGTCCGGTTGTGGAAAATCCGTGACAAGCCTTTCCCTGATGCAGCTGGTACAGCGCCCATCCGGTCAGACCGTGGGAGGAGAGATCCGCTTTAATACCGGCGATCATGTATACAATGTGGTCAACACCCCGACTTCTGTGATGCAGAAGCTGCGCGGCAACTACATGTCCATGATTTTCCAGGAGCCGATGACCTCCTTAAATCCGGTACTTCGTATCGGCGAGCAGGTGGATGAGGTTATTGCACTTCACAATCCGGACATGACAAAGGATGACGTCAAGACACGTACGATCCAGATGCTTGAGATGGTCGGCATTGCCAACAAGGAAGGCGTATACCGGATGTATCCGCACGAGCTTTCCGGCGGTATGCGCCAGCGAATCATGATCGCCATGGCGCTTGCATGTAATCCGCGTCTGATTATCGCCGATGAGCCTACAACAGCGCTCGATGTGACGATCCAGGCACAGATCCTCGATCTGCTCCGCGGACTGAAGGATAAGATCAACAGCTCCATCATGCTGATCACACACGATCTCGGTGTGGTTGCAGAGATGGCAGATTACGTGGTCGTTATGTATGCGGGACGTGTCGTGGAAAAAGGAACGGCACGCGAGATTTTCAAAGATCCGAGACACCCGTACACCATCGGACTGATGAAGTCAAAGCCGGTGGTCGGTAAATATACGGAGAAGCTTTACAGCATTCCGGGAAGCGTTCCGAACCCAATTGATATGCCGAACTACTGCTACTTTAAGGATCGCTGCGAGATGTGCGTAGACGGCTGTGAGGGAGCATATCCGGGAATGTACCAGATTTCCCCGACACATTTTGTAAGCTGCTACCGCTGTGCGGCGGAGGCAGTCGGCAAGGAAGGAGACACGAAGAATGAGCAATAACGAAGCGACAAAGACAACCAATCAGAGCGACAATATTCTTGAAGTGTCTCATCTGAAAAAATATTTCCCGATTAAGGGAGGGTTCTTCGGCGGTGCGACAGGCAGTGTGAAGGCGGTCGACGACGTGTCTTTCAACATTAAGCGCGGCACCACCATGGGACTTGTTGGAGAGTCCGGATGTGGAAAGTCCACGACCGGAAGAACGATCTTGCGTCTGATCGAGAAGACAGACGGCGAGATTCTCTTCAATGGCGAGGACATCAGCAAGTACGATAAGAAGCAGCTCCGCGATCTGCGCACAAAGATGCAGATCATTTTCCAGGATCCGTATTCATCCCTGTCTCCGCGTCTCCCGATCGGTGAGATCATCGGTGAGGCAGTGCGTGAGCACGGACTCGTGCCGAAGGAGCAGTTTGATGATTATATCACCAAGGTTATGAAGGACTGTGGATTACAGGAGTATCACAAGGATCGTTATCCGCACGAGTTTTCCGGCGGTCAGAGACAGAGAATCTGTATCGCGCGTGCGCTTGCGCTGAATCCGGAATTCATCGTGTGCGATGAGCCGGTATCTGCACTGGACGTGTCGATTCAGGCACAGATCATTAACCTGCTTCGCGATCTGCAGAAGGAGAGAGGACTGACCTATCTGTTTATCTCTCACGATCTGTCTGTCGTAGAGCATATTTCTGATACCGTGGGCGTTATGTACCTTGGCGGCATGGTAGAGTCCGGCGAGACGGCCGATATTTTCGGAAACCCGCTGCATCCGTACACGAAAGCGCTGTTTTCCGCGATTCCGATGCCGGATCCGGATGTCAGAAAGGAACGTATCCTTTTGAAGGGCGATATTCCTTCCCCGGCCAATCCGCCTGCAGGATGTAAGTTCCACACCCGCTGCAGTGAGTGCATGGAGATCTGTAAGCACGAGGAGCCGCAGGTCAAGGATGTTGGCAACGGACATAAGGTAAAATGTCATCTCTATGATGAAAAATAGACGAGGGGCTGCTGCCTCAAGCGGACTTTCTGGTGTCCCTAATGGCACCTCTTCACAGACAATATAAAACCGCGC
>ERZ1035032.1174-NODE-1174-length-17305-cov-6.617507_pt1 | contig 17305 bp, 10 predicted proteins | sample MGYA00520693_ERZ1035032 | MGnify/ENA primary metagenome ERZ1035032 (study PRJEB33766, sample SAMN09781740) | gut metagenome | biome: gut microbiome | host: Homo sapiens | place: Madagascar | study: EMG produced TPA metagenomics assembly of the PRJNA485056 data... | reverse complement strand
TTTCACACTCTCTGCATTTGTAACTGGAGCTACATCTGCAAAGGAAACACCATCTCCACTTTTTACCTCTACCTTGCCTACATTTTTGGTAGATTCCAGTGTAATTTCAATCGTCTTTGGCTCACGGATGATTGCATCACTTGTAAGAAGATCTCCATCCTCGCCTAAGAATTTAACACTCTTAATCTCTGTAGAGTCCGTAACCTGATGAAGTTTTACCGGATATGTGAATGTTTCTGACTTATTTCCCTTATTATCTTCGGCTGTCACTGTAATTGTGTTATCGCCTTCTGCTAAATCTGTTTTCTGAATTGCAATCTCATAATTACCCGTTGTCGCATTCTTGCTGGCTGAAAATGGCTTTGAAGTATCGCCATTCAGATATGCAGTAACATTTTTTACTCCAGATGCATCTTGATTTTCTGCTGCTACATCCTCTACCTTTACAGTGAAACGATAATAATCTTTGTTTCCATAATATACACCGTTGTCATCTGTGTGTCCTGTATCAAATGCAGCGTATGCATTCCCATCTTCTGACTGCTCTTCTGTAACCTTTGCAATCGTCGGTGCCTGTGTATCGTTACTCATATGAGCAGTGCCTGCTTCTATATATTCCAGAACCTGTGATGATGCATTATCAATCAATGCTGCATATACATATACCTGTTTTCCATATGTGTCTGCATCTGCTGAAATTTTAAAATTCCATGAATTCCAAGTATAACTTGCTACATTTACTAATTCCTCTGACGTTGCAGGATTGTCTGTTTTTACATAATATTTTAAGCTTGTGTTCGGTGGTATATTAATGGGATCCACCCATACTCCTATATATGCTTCATTTACATATCGATCCGCTGTCAGCTTATCTGTGTGCGCGTTATCACCATACAGTCCCGCAATACCTGTAAATACCGTATCCAAACATACAACATTCACTACACATTGCAATTTCCAAGAATCCGTATCTTTCGCTCTTGCATAGATTCCAATCTTTCCATTTTCTTTCACTGCATTCGCCTGTAAATCTGTCTCACCATTGTTTCCCAACGGAAACAACGAAGAAGTAACTTCTAAATCAACAGACTTATCTGCTCCATAAAAAGCAGCTCCAAGCAAAGCCAAATCTGTAGCATTGCTTTTAAGTTCTGGCAATTTTAATTTCGTTACACTCTGTACACCCTTTAACAGATATACTGTTTTTTTTGAGGTTCCCGTCACAATATTTCCTGTGTCTGGATCTATACTGATTCCCATCGTTACATCCACGGTAACACCTACGGACGAATCTGTGACAACCTTTACACCTCTAGTTGTACTTCCCTCTTCTGCCTTCGTGCCATTCTTATCGCCGACATGGTTTGCAAATGGTACAATCAGCAGAGCAAAGACAACCCATAATGCTATGAGCTTCTTTACCGGGTGTTTTAAATTGTTTGATTTTGTTTCTTTTCTTTTCATCCTTTTTCTCACCTACCCGACTCTATACTTTCATCTGAATGAACAACTACTATATTGTAAATTACTTTTACCTTCTTCGCTAATGTTCCGGTTGTCAGCACGCTTGTACCTTCCTCGTCATCATCTGCACGTAATACATCGGTTGCATCACTGTCGTCATCGTCGGCACGCAATACATCGGTTGCATCACTGTCATCATCGTCCATCCGCAGAACGTCGGTTGCATCCTCATCGTCTCCCCGAAGTACATCGGTTACTCCGTCATCGCCTTCGTCATTTCGAAGTACATCCGTTGCTCCGTCATCTCCTTCGTCATTCCGAAGTACATCCGTTGCTCCGTCATCTCCTGCCGATGTATCACGAAGCACATCTGTTGCCTCATCATCCGCACCTGAACCGAGTACTTCTGTCTCGCCATCATCCGGTGTATCATAATCATTGATGCCCGGACGAAGGATGTCGGTCTCTTCAAACTTCTTTTCTTTCTTCTTTGATTTCTCCAACAGTTCGGTGGAATCATTACCATTAGCCTTACGATCCTCCCGCGTAGAAACCGCTTCTTTCGCAGTGATCTTTCCACTTCCCATGTTGTAGTATTTTTCCTGTTCTTTCTTCGCTACGCTGCCCGGACTCGCTGTACCATCCTGCATTTCTTTCATTGCCTTTTTCGCAGCACTTCCGGTCAATTCTCCAATTACCTTCGGTATCTTCAATACAATGAATAACACGATCGCCGCAATCAGAAGGAGAATCGCCAGTACCAAGCCGCCATAGAAACATATCTCATATACGTTTTGCATGCTGATCACTCTCCCATCTCTGCTGACTGCGAATCATCGGAATTTGCATCCGGTGCCTGCGTCGCTTCTTCTTCGCTGATATCATAGCTACCGTCCTTCAACATCTGCAACGTATCTTTTCGTTTGTACCATGTTTTATTGCTGTCGATGCCAAGAACGTTACCACCATCATCAAATACCTGAATCAGCTTCTTTGTCAGATCTGGAATCTTCGTCGTCCAAAGCTTCGGATCCTGCTCCTGTGCCTCACACAGACGATACAGATAATCCAGATGCTCTGCATATACGTTGTCGCTCCACTCGTTCTTTGTACCGAATACCTTTTCTGCGGCTTCGTATATCTTGAGTGCATCATCTGTCTTGCCCTGTGCATCATAACAACGTGCTTCCGTCATCATCTTATTGTAATAAGACTGGTTATACGCGTTGACAGAGGAACCACCCAGCGAAATGCTCGGATCGCTGTCTACCTTCATCTTCAGGATTCCAATATAGTCTTCACAATAACTGATTGCCATCGAATAATATCCATTGGCAACTGTTTCATTATCTGCATTTTCCTTGGCAAGTTGCTCATAGATCATGATCAGGTTATCGTCGTAACGATAATTCATATCCATAACTGCTTCTTCGTCCAGATCATTGCCTGTGTACTCGTCCAGATCTGCAACCGCCTGTTCCATCACCGTACTTGCCTGTTCTGCGATGCTTGTCTCCGCATCCTTGCTGACGTTTGTACTGTAAATCTCGCCGATAATACGATAGTTTACGAACTTGGTTGCTTCCTGGTTCGTAAAGTTGTTCTCGTTGTAGGTTGCGAAATCATTTACCGCCTGCATCAGCTCTGATGCATCCGACGTACTGTCAGATCGCAGCTCGGAAATGGATTTGTAAAAGCCTGCAAGCTTTCCATATTCCTCGTCCTTCTCGTCAATCATGCCGAAATATTTGGCTGCCTGACTGTAAGAACGCTCTTCCTCAAAATAAGTAAGTGCCAGCTTGTAAAGCACTGCGCTGTTTTTCTCAACACCACCATGTTTACTGCTGATTCGATTGGAAACCAACGTCAACGCATCATCCAGATTCAGCGTAGATTCCGTTCCGGCTTCCTCCGCCTTGTTCGTAGCATCAATGTATGCCTGTATGTACTGTTCGTAAGCTTTTTCCTCCGAGCCGTCCAGTTCGATTGCTTTCTTGAATTCTGCCGTTCCGGCTTCGTAATTCTCTTCCCGGCAGTAGTTCATACCATTTTCGATATACTGGTTGTAGTTGTTCAGCTTGATCCGCTGCATACCGGAATATCCGATTCCGGCTGTGATACCGGATACAACTGCCAATGCCACGGTTGCTGCAAAAATCCCAAGCTTCTTCTTGTTCTTCTTCCGGTAGCTGTCGTCAAGCTCATCGTAATGCTCCAATGCATACATCAGCTCCGTACAGTTCTGATAACGATCGTTCGGATCTGCCTGTGTACATTTTAAGATGATCTTCTCCAATCCAGAGGACAACATCGGATTCCACTCGCGGATCGGCTTGATCTCATACGGTGGCTCACATGGGTTCTTTCCTGTTACGATATGGTACAGGGTTGCACCCAGATTATAGATATCTGTTCTTGCATCTGTATTGTAGATACCACGTCCCTTGGAATCACCGAACTGTTCCGGTGCTGCATAGCCTCTCGTACCAAGTGCGGTTGTATCTGCATTGTTCTCTATCTCGTACTCTTTTGCTGTACCGAAGTCGATCAGCTTTACGCCGCCCTCCGGCTTGATCATGACATTCGAAGGTTTCATATCCCGGTAGATAACCGGTGGATTCATGTTGTGCAGGTAATTCAATGCACTTGCAAGTTGCAAGCCCCACTCTACAACTAACTCCTGTGGCTGCGCGCCTTCCTTCTTCAATCGATCCTGAATCGTATCACCCTCGATATAATCCATAACAACGTAGATTGTTCCATCCTGATTGATGATATCTACGATTCGCGGCAACACCGGATGATCTACGTTCTTCAGAATATTCGCTTCTCGCTCCAATCCCTTAAGCAACGTCTTTGCGGATTTCTTTCCATCATTCTTGATCTCCTTGACCGCCCACTGCTTGTTCAAACGCTTATCACGGGCAAGGTACACGATGGACATACCACCTCGACCAACTTCTGCCAAAATTTCATATTTTCCGTCTAGTACGGTTCCTTCCTTCGTCATGGCAAACCCTCTCTAAATCAAATCGTGCGAACCATTGCTACTGTGATATTATCACGTTCCCCACGGTTCTTTACTAACTCTGTCAGATATATTGCTCCATATTTCATCTTTTCCTCGTCCGTCGCCTCACCCGGTCCGATCTTCTCGATGATTTCCTCCGGTGTGATCACATGACGGAATCCGTCTGAGCAGAGCATATAAACTGCATTTCTTGTTGCAGTTCCCTTTGTAAATTCCGGCTCAACAACCGGCGATGCGCCGACACACTGCAACAGTACGCTTCGTCTCGGATCGATTTTTGCCTGTTCCGGTGTCATACGTCCCGCTGCCAGTTCTCTTGCGATAAATGTCTGGTCGTTTGTCAGCTGCTTCGCTGTCTTTGTAAGCTCATACACGCGGCTGTCGCCCACATGCACAATATAATACTGATCCTTGTACAACAGGATTGCAGATACCGTCGTACCAAGCTGCAAATGATTTTCCTCTCCATATGCGCCCAGCCGGCGATTCTGAATCTGGATAATATCATCCCACTGTGATACAAGATTCTGCTCTGTGAATGTTCCATTTTGGATTTCATCCACCAGTGTGTCATCAAACCATGTACAAAATGCTTCGATTACCTCTTTGCTGGCAACCTCGCCTTTTGCGAGTCCTCCCATGCCATCACACACGATTGCAAATGCAACATTTCCCTCTTTTGTGTTCACAACCTTGATTGCAAGAGAGTCCTGATTCGTTTCTTTTCTTGTACCTACATCGGTGTGATATGTTGCAATGTACTCCATATTACTCTCCTTTTCTCAGAAGGAATGTGAATTCCTCATCTCCCAATCGAACTTCTGTCTTATGCTTCAGAAGCACTTCCTTACCCGGCTGCAACTCTACCCCGTTTACATAGGTATGGTTTGTAGAATTGTTATCCTTAATATAGTTCACGCCATCGCGCTGGATTACAATACAATGCTCCCGGCTGATTGCGCTGTTGTTCTCTATTGCATAATCGGCTTTCGTCTTTGACTTACCGATGATAAATTCTGGTTTTGTAATATTGATGATCTCACCAGTTGATTTACGCACAAAGTGTGGAATCGGGCGTGCACCGCCAAGCTGTCCCATCAGGTTGCCGTTCTGCATCTGTGGCGCCTGTGGTCTTGGCATCTGTCCCACCATCGGCTGCCCCATCATTGGTTGTCCCATCGGAGGACGCTGTCCACCCATCGGTGGTACTGGCTGCCCCATCATCGGCTGTCCGCCCATCGCTGGACGCTGTCCCATTGGTGGCATCTGTGGCTTTGGCATTTCCGGTTTCGGCATCTCTGGCTTTGGTACCTCCGGTGCTGGTGCCTGTGGCTTTGGCATTTCTGGTTTCGGCATCTCTGGCTTTGGTGCCTCCGGTACCGGTGCCTGTGGCTTTGGCATTTCCGGTTTCGGCATCTCTGGCTTTGGTGCCTCCGGTGCTGGTGCCTGTGGCTTTGGCATTTCCGGCTTCGGCATCTCTGGCTTTGGTGCCTCCGGTGCTGGTGCCTGTGGTTTTGGCATTTCCGGCTTCGGCATCTGCCCCATCGGTGGTACTGGCTGCCCCATTGGCTGTCCGCCCATCGGTGGTACCGGCTGTCCCATTGGCTGTCCGCCCATCGGTGGTACCGGCTGCCCCATTGGCTGTCTGCCCATCGGTGGTACCGGCTGTCCCATCATTGGCTGTCCGCCCATCGGTGGTACTGGCTGTCCCATCATTGGCTGTCCACCCATCGGTGGCACCGGCTGTCCCATTGGCTGTCCCATCGCTGGCATACCCTGTGGACGCATGTTGTTCATCACGCCGACACGATTTACTTTTACATTCTGGTTCTGTACTTCCGGAGCTGGGGTTGTATCTGCTTCCTTCTTAAGTCCCTCGTCTCTTGTATAGAAGAGACCAAGTTTCTCCATCTCCGCATCTACAAGTCCCTTTAATTTCATATTGGAATAATGATCCGTATTGATCAAGGTCAGGATTCTTGCTACATAATCATCCTTGTCTGCTTCATCAAAGCGCATATGTGACACAATATTTCGGAAGAAATCCGGGATATCAGACTGTCCCAACGGATCCTGCTTTACAGGAACCATAATGCACTTTACTGCCTTGCTCTCAGGATCTACATAGATATAATTCAGATCGCGTACCAGATAACAGATCTGCACACCTGCTGCACCAATCTCAAATGCACACAACAGTCCCTTCAGGATTGCAAGTACATCTGCCTTCTTCAATGTCTGACGCAGCATCACTTCCAGAGAAGTGTCATGATGCACATAAGAGACAATACTTCTCTTTCCATCCTCGTCCTTGTACTGGAACGGAATAATATTTCCGAGCTGTGCAACCTTGTCTGACACTCTGTCGTCATAGACATCTGCTACTCCAAGCTGATACTCCACCAATGTCATTCCGTTTTGTTTTGTTACATTCAACTCTAACCCCTTCATTTGCTACCTCCTCATGATATAATCATCCTAATTAGCGAATCTTAAATGTAAACTCTTCATCTGCAAGTCTTACGAGAGAATCATGTGTCAGAATTTCTTCTACCCCATCCTCTACACGCTTTCCATTCACATATGTATGATTCGTAGACTTGTTATCTTTGATATAACATACCCCATCTTTTTGAATGATAAATGCATGCTGACGGCTGATCGCTCCATTTCCGCCAACGGTATAGTCCACGCCTCTGGTTGCCTTTCCGATCTTGAAGATCGCCTTGTTCAGCATGATACGCTCTTCTGTACTTACACGGATCAGATATGGCAATGCTTTCGGCGAATTGGTTGCTGCAGTCGCTGCACTCACAGCACCAACGGCATCTTTTACAAGCTCTGTTACAGATTTATTCAAAATAGATGTACTCTTTGGCTTCTTGTCCTTTTCATCGTCCTTTTTCTTCTCAATGTTCATGTCATCGTAGATATCCTCGATCACAGGCACCTTGATGTTTTCTGTCTGTCCGCTTGTCGGTTCTTCGTTTTGTACGGTTGTTTCCGGTTCAGCAGACTCTGCTGTCTCAGCTGCTGCTTCTGCCTCAGCTGCCTCCATCTCAGCCTCTGTCTGCTGGATGATTGCCGCACGGTTTACCTTTACCACATTCCGCTTAACCACAGGTGGCTTGTCTAAGAAATGATCCAGATCTTCCAATGTCTGGATATTCTTGGTTGGCTGTGCTGTCGGCTTTGCAGATGGAACTTCTCCAACCAGCTCCTTGATCCGATCCTTGATCAGGTTGATATCGGATTCCTTCTTGTTTGTCTTTAACTGCAGCTTCTCGCCACCATTTGTTGCCCCCTCTGGCTTCACCTGTGACAGGATCTGCTCTGCAGCTGGGGAAACCTCTGGTTTTTCTGCTACTGGTTCCGGCTTTGGTGCTTCCTGCTTTTCCATCACTGGCTTTGGTGCCGGTGCTTCCTCGACAGGTGCTGGTGTCTCCTCGACAGCCTCTGTCGGTTCTGCCACCTTCTCCTCTACCGGTGTTTCTTCTTCCTTTACCTGCATGCCAGCTGGAAGGATACTTTCCAGTTCTTCCTCTTCCTTTACAGGTTCCTCTGCTTCTTCCTCTTCGTCTTCTTCATCGTCGCCGATCTCCGGAAGTGGTGTATCATCCTCTTCCTGCAGGCTATTCATGATGTCGCTGATATTTTCTGCCGGTGCTTCTTCCTCTGCACTTACAACTTCTACACCGTCTGCATCAATGGCTCCAGCCTCCTCGAAGCTGATTCCTTCCTCTTCCATCAACGCCTCTGCAAGTCCGATCAAGCCACGCAGATTGAAGTTATCTCCATTGATATACGTGAGGAGCTTACCAACATAATTCAGATCCTCTTCCACATCGTATTTCATGTTCGCAAGCAGCTGGCGTACAAAGCTCTTGAATTCTACAGAAAGTGCGCCCTTGCTTTCGATTGGCAGGCACAGGAACTGTACTGTCTTCTTCTCAGCATCCACGTAGATAAATCCACGATTCAGCAATACATACGAAAGTGGAATCGCCTGCTCCTTCAAGGAAATCATCTCCTGTGCGACATTCCGCAGGATGAGCAGTACGCTCTCGCAATCATGCTCCTGCGCAATGTACTCCTCCAGAGATGTCTTGCCCGTAATCTGGTAGGTCAGATAATCATAATCGTCATCTTCTTCATAGATAATCTCTATCAGTTCTTCCGGCGCATTGTCCTGACAGTAATCCAAAACATCCTCATCTAACTCACAATCCTCGCCCATTGTGTATGACAGATATTTTTCTTCGCCGATGTTTCGCGCCCTAAAATTAAAAGTTCTCATAACGTCCCTCCTAATACATTATTTATTCCTATTGTGATTCTTCGGTTGTCGATTCCTCGGTGGATGCTTCTCCATCCGGTGTCACGCCGTTTGGTCCACCAATAATCTGTGTATCTATGTGATCTTCATAGTTTTCTGTAAAGATATGTGTACCTGCATCTTCGTCGCCAACATGGTAATACAGGTAATTATGCTCTTCCGGATACAATACTGCCTGGATACATGCCAGTCCCGGATTACAGATCGGACCTACCGGAAGTCCGGCATTCTTATAGGTGTTGTATGGAGAATCCAGTTCCAGATCCTCGTACAGAACCTGACTCTTGTCATACATTCCATCGGTCAATGGATATAAGACAGTCGGACACATCTGCAAAGGCATTTCTGCTTTCAGACGGTTGTTGATAACACCTGCAATCGTCGCACGTTCTGAATCCACCTTTGCCTCACGTTCTACAATGGAAGCTCTCGTCACAAGTTCAAATGCACTGTATCCAAGCTCTGCCGCACGATCCTGCAGTTCCTGTGTATAGTAGTTGTCGAACGTTCTCAACATATAATCGACTAATGATTCCGCTGTCGTCGACTCATAAATATCGTAAGTTGCCGGGAACAGGAAGCCCTGTACCTTATAATTGACATTGGCACCTGCCGGTATGTCTGCCAGATATGCAAAATCAGATTTCGTAACCGATTTGCATGCATTTAAAAATTCAGTTGCAGAACAGATTCCCTGATCTTCGCACCGCGCTGCTATCATCTCTACCGTAAAGCCCTCTGGCACAACCAGATAATCGACTGGCTGATCTTCCTCGAATGTCGGGCTCATGGCTGCCATCATCTGCAAGGTTGTCATACCAGTATTCAAGGTGTATGTACCACCATGCAGCTTGCCACGGTACTCAGAGTCCTGCAGACGCTTTGTAAATGCACGCGGATAATTGATCAATCCATTGTCCTTCAGGATCTGCGCGATTTCCTTGACAGATGCGCCTTCCGGAATCGTAACAGTTACATCTTCGCCCTGTGTCGACTCCGTTCCCTTGTATTCGTCCATATAATCATCGTAATAGGTTCGTATATGTTTATAGGTCATATTGGCAAGTGTGACAATCGCCACCAACAATATGATTCCCTTCACGACTCGAATCACCGTTTTTCTCACTTTTCGTACCTCTTCTTTGCATTTTAGTTTACATAACTTTTTAAAAAATTACACACTTGATGTAATTTTACAATAATGGTATTATACTATCATCTTTTAGATAAAAATACAAGAAAGGATGATAAATTTGAGTAATCCAATTGTTACAATGACAATGGAATCCGGCGATGTTATGACGTTCGAACTGTATCCGGATATCGCACCAAACACAGTAAAGAATTTTATCTCTCTGATTAAGAAAGGGTTTTACGATGGATTGATCTTCCATCGTGTCATCAATGGTTTTATGATCCAGGGTGGCTGCCCGGACGGAAATGGTACAGGAGGTCCTGGATATTCAATCCGCGGCGAGTTCGCACAGAATGGTTTTGCGAATGATCTGAAGCACGAACCGGGTGTTCTTTCTATGGCACGTACCATGATGCCGAACTCCGCCGGTTCGCAGTTTTTCATCATGCACAAGAATAGTCCGCATCTCGACGGAAGCTATGCTGCTTTCGGCAAGATCGTGGATGGTCTGGATATTGTGAATAAGATTGCGGATGTTCCAACCGACTACATGGACCGACCGCTTGAAGACCAGCGTATCAAGACCGTTACCGTCGACACGAAGGGTGTCGAGTATGACGAGCCGGAGAAGATGTAATCTTCTTAAACGGACGCACAGCGTACAAAATAGAAATCCCCTGCAGACACACTCTGCAGGGGATTTTTTCTACATTTCTTGCATTTTCTTGAGGAATGCCTTGGCACGGTCAGTCTTCGGGTTGTCGATGACATCCTCCGGCTTTCCTTCCTCAACGATCACGCCGCCATCCATGAAGATCACGCGGTCGGATACGCTCCGGGCGAAACCAATCTCATGGGTTACGATTACCATTGTCATCTTCTCTGCGGCAAGCTCCTTCAACACCTTTAAGATCTCGGCGGTCAACTCCGGATCGAGTGCCGATGTCGGCTCATCGAAGAAGAGCATCTTCGGTTTTAACGCAAGCGCACGGGCAATCGCCACACGCTGCTGCTGTCCGCCAGATAACTGATATGGATAATAGTCGCCCTTATCTTCTAAGTTCATCTTGCGAAGCAGTTCCTTCGCCTCGGCATACACCTCATCCTTGTCACGCTTCTGCACGTGGATCGGTGCATCTGCGATATTCTTCAGCACGGAATAATGTGGGAACAGATTAAAGTTCTGGAATACCAGTCCGTAATAGCTCTGGATCTCCTTTAAGTCTGCCTTGTCTGCATAGACCGGAACGCCGCTGTCGGAATTGACCGCTTCCTTTCCGCAGTACACCATGCTTCCGCCGTCAATCTTCTCCAGCATTGTCATGCAGCGCAGGAAGGTCGATTTTCCCGAACCGGATGGTCCAAGAATTGAGATAACCTCGCTCTCAGCCACCGACATACTGATATCCTTCAACACTTCGAGATCATCGAAGCTTTTCTTTATATTTTTTACTTCCAGTAAGTTCATCGTAGCCCTCCTATCTATAATAATTCATGCGTTTTTCGATCTTCTCCATCACAAACGCAACGACAAAGTTAAAGATGTAGTAGAACACACCGGCGATAAACAGCGGCATAATCGTTGTCTGTGCGGCTGCCACCTGCTTGGCAAGTGTAAACATCTCCGTATAAGAAATTGCAAATGCAAGCGACGTATCCTTAACCAGTGTGATAACCTCGTTTGTGACAGAAGGCAGGATGTTCTTCGCCATCTGTGGGAACACGATCTTGAAGAACGTCTGGATCTTGCTGTATCCTAAGATCTTCGCTGCCTCATGCTGTCCCTGTGGCACTGCCTGAATACCGGAGCGGTAGATCTCTGCGAAATATGCTGCATAGTTTAAGGCAAATCCAATGATAACCGCCTGGAAACGATAGCTTGTCGTAAGCGTCGCGCCAAACAGATAATATGGTCCGTAAAATACAACCAAAAGCTGTAACATCAACGGCGTACCACGTGCGATGGAAATGTAGAACTTCACCAGCCAGCGAATCGGTGCAATCTTACACATTCTGCCTGCTGCAACCAGAAGTCCAAGCGGCAGGGAGAACAAAAGTGTCAGGAAGAAGATTACCAGGGATGCGAGCAGACCTTCTGCAAGCTGCTTTGTGATCGAGCAGAACTTATCCCAGAAGCTTGTGTTCTTCTTGCCTGTGGATGTGGTATCTGTCGCAGTTGCCGCAGCGGCATTTCCATCCTGTACCTGATCGTCCGGCGACAGGCAGATGGACTCCTCCAGTCCCCATTTCTCTGCGATCTCCTCAAATGTACCATCAGCAAGCATGTCAAGCAATGTCGCCTGTACTTTATCACGAAGCTCTGTATTCCCCTTTTTAAATCCGATTCCGTATTCCTCGGAAGACAGACGATCCTCGAGCATCATGAATTTATCCCCGCGGGATTCGATCTCGTAGTTTGCAACACCGATATCCATGCAGATCGCATTGACCGCGCCCGACTCCAGATTCATAAATGCACTGTTGTAATCGCCTACCTGCTGCAGTTCCTTGAATGTCTCTGCAAGCGCTTTATTCTCCTCGCTTGCATCCTCACCGGTGAGTGCCGCAAGTGCAGAGCTGTCTGCCTGCACGGCAACGACCTTCCCGGAAAGATCGGTAAGCTGTGTGATACCGGAATCCTTACGCACAACGACTACCTGCGAATTATCGACATACGGCGTCGTCCATGTATAGGCGTCTTCTCTTCCATTCATTGTAAATCCGTTCCAGATACAGCTGATCGAACCGGAATTTAATTCCATATCCTTCGAGTTCCACTCAATCGGCTGTTTCTTCAAGATCCAGCCGTTCCGGTCACATACCTCCTGTGCCAGATCCAGATCGAAGCCGACGTATTCGCCGTCATCATTTTTATATCCATATGGTGGGAACTCCGCATCGAAGCCGACAACAAATGTATTGTCATCTGCGGTTGTCTCTTCCTGCACCTCATCGTCTGCAGTCAGACAGATGGATTCCTCCAGTCCCCATTTCTCTGCAATCTCGTCAAATGTACCATCGGCAAGCATGTCAAGCAGCGTTGCCTGCACTTTATCACGGAGCTCTGTATTTCCCTTTTTAAATCCGATTCCATATTCCTCGGAAGACAGACGATCCTCGAGCATCATGAATTTATCCCCGCGGGATTCGATCTCGTAGTTTGCGACACCGATATCCATGCAGATTGCATTGACCGCGCCCGACTCCAGATTCATGAATGCACTGTTGTAATCGCTTACCTGTTGCAGATCCTTGAAGGTCTCACACAGTGCTTTATTCTCCTCGCTTGCATCCTCGCCTGTGAGTGCCGCAAGCGCAGAGCTGTCTGCCTGCACGGCAACGACCTTCCCAGAAAGATCGTTAAGCTGTGTGATGCCGGAATCCTTACGCACGACAACCACCTGTGAATTATCGACATATGGCTTTGTCCAAGTATAGTCATCCTCTCTGCCATTCATCGTGAATCCGTTCCAGATACAGCTGATCGAACCGGAATTTAATTCCATATCCTTCGAGTTCCACTCGATCGGCTGCTTCTTCAGTGTCCAACCGTTCCGGTCGCATACCTCCTGTGCCAGATCCAGATCGAAGCCGACATATTCGCCGTTATCGTCCTTGTAGCCATATGGCGGGAACTCCGCATCGAAGCCGACAATAAACGTATTGTCGTCCTCTCCGTCCGCCGCCCGTGCCGGTGTCTGCATCGATACAATCGGTCCAAGCAGCAGCGCCATCATCAAAATTGCGGTCACTAGCCGTTTCCATTTTGCGTTCATAATGTCTTCCTCTCCTGTTTTTCTATTTAATATGCAGAGATATAGGATCTTGCTGTACTGCCCGGAGCTGCCTGCCCCTTCGGCACAAGCCGGATCTCTATCCCTTCCAATCGTTTTGCATAACCGGCGGTTCCTGCCGGTGCGCCGTTTTTCGCCCAGCCAAGCCAGCCGAAGCTCTGCGCATGCACACGATAGTATACATCATAATGCCGTTGCATGTCTCCTGTCAATGCAATACAGATGGCTTCGAGTCTTTTTGCCTGCCCGGAGGTGCCGCTCATCGTTCCATTTCTGCGCCATGCAGATGGATTGTTTGTCGGTTCCTGCCAGCCGTAGCTCTGCACATGGGTTGTGTAGCAGATGCCGCCGGAATACGGTGCATTCGTCAGTTTGATCTCAATTCCTTCGAGACGTTTCGCCTGTCCGGATGTGCCGCTCATCTGACCATTATATTTCCAGCCCTGCCAGCCGTAACTCTGCACATGGGTACGATATGTAACATTCGGGCTGTCCGCACCCGCGATCTGCGGATTCATGCTCTGTCCCGGCACCGCGTAAAATGCATTCACAAACTGCGATGCGATTCCCTGCATATTCCGGTTGAATCCCGCACCCTTCTTCACGACCACGATCTGAATGCCCTCCAGACGCTTCGCATAACCTGCGGTTCCTGCCGGTGCGCCATTTGCCGCCCAGCCAAGCCAGCCGTAGCTCTGCGCATGCACGCGGTAATAGACATCATATTTATCCTTGTCGGATCCGGTCAGTTGGATCTTGATTGCTTCCAGACGTTTTGCTTCCCCCTGCGTGCCGTTCATGTCACCGTTCGCAGACCAAGGCAGCCAGCCATAGCTCTGGCAATGCGTCGTGTACTGGATTCCTATACCGGAATTACCGGATACTTTGATTTCGATTCCCTCCAGTCTTTTCGCTTTTCCGGAAGTCCCGGACATCATGCCGTTCTGCCGCCAGGTGTTCTCCCATCCGAAGGTCTGGATGTGCGTGCGGTAAGACACCGTCACATCCGGCGTTACAACCGGTGTTGGGGTCGGGGTTGGTGTCGGCGTTGGCGTTGGTGCCTCCGTCGTGGTCGTAGCTGCCTCCGTCGTGGTCGTTGTCTCGCCACCTGTTCCCGGTTCTGGATTTGTTCCCGGATCTGGGTTTGTTCCCGGGTCTGGATTTGTTCCCGGATCCGGGGTTGGTTCCGGCGCCGGTGTGACTGTCACGCTCTTTTTCTTGATGACAAACGTCTTGTCTGCCCCACGCAGATACGAAACATACAACGTTCCATCCGCCGCACAGATCGTCTGCGATGTAGAATACGAATCGAGTGAGACTCCTTCCTGCGCAAATTGGTCATTTGCCACATCATACCGGTACAGATTGGTTGTCCCTGTATAGGCACCCGATGTGAGCACGAACAGTGTTCCCTGCCTGCACACCGGAACTACATCCGAGATTGTGCCATCTTTCATTTTTGAGCAATGCCATGCTTTTCCATCATACCGGTTGACAAGTATGCCTTCGCTGCATGTGGCAACATACAGGTTTTTCCCATCCGTTGCCATGCCATACGTGCTTCCTTTTGTCGCTGCATCACTCACTTCTTTGTGGTTTCCATTTGCATCCAGGCAAAATGTGTGAACCGCCATCGTCCCTGTATTCCGTATAGACGCATACATCGAGGAGCCTATCGAAAGGAGCTTTGGTTGACCTGCAAAATGATTTGTCCCGGCGGTCGTGTAATAGCTTCCGAGATTGGTTGTCACGGACAAACTTCCGGCTTTGAAGCATCTCGCATATGCGGTCGTATTGTTCTGCGTGTATACAAGATACACGCCATCTGCGCCAGCCTGCATATCAAAATCCGCAGCTCCTGCGATCGTCTGTTTCTCTGTCACGCGACTGCAGGATGCATCCAACTTTTCAATCTCTATCCCTGCCGCATCCGCATACGCAAAATAAAACAATCCATTATAGGCACAGAGCTTTACTTCATTTCCATAGTTCTCGGAGATTTTCTGCTGATACAGTTTTTTCCACGTGTCCTGCTCACAGGAATATAGCGTAAGCGCTGCATCATCTTTCGTATACGTAAGCACGTACGGTTTCTGTCCGCAAAGCGTCATCGCTATCTGGTTCCATGCATTTTTGCTATTTCCGGCTACAGAGGCAAATCCACAATCCGTCCATTTCGCAGAGTCCGAAACCTTCGGGAAATCCACCTTTAAAGTAATCTGACTGCCCTTGGCACTGCCGACCTCACTGATCACGATTCCAGAATTCGTTCCATCTGAGAAAGTCAGTGCGCCATCGGAGAGACCTGCGGAAAGGTCGGATTTGCCGATGGTTGTCCGTCCTTCTTCTTTGGAAAGATATGCTTTATAGACGCTCTCTGCCATCTGGGAATATCCTGTCTGCCCCGGTTGCGGACGGAACACATACACACCGGTCTGTCCATACAGATTGCTTAAGCCTTCGACTGCCGGGTTGATCCGGTAGACAATCACGCCAGATCCTCCAATAAACCGGTCATAGCTGTCGAGACCCGTATCCTTCTTCCGGAATTCCACAACAAAAAGCTCCTGCTCATTGAGCGGTGATTTCAGAATATATGCCGGATGACCGTCCTGCTTATCCTGCGTGTCCAGTGTCAGCGTCTGCGATGTAGTAACCGTATCCAGCATAAGCCAGCCGCCCACTTTCATCCGCATATACGCAAGCGGATAAGACATTCCATAATCTGCGCCGCCCATGATATCCCAGTTCCCGACCGGATAGGTTCCATCACTTGTATAAAGATCCGGGAAGCCAAGTCCATGCAGGAATTCATGTGCGAGTACACCGGATTCCTGAGCCATCGTCGTATTGCCTGCACCTAAAAACTGCGGTGTATTGATCATGTTATAATGTCCGACTTCCTTCCCGCCATATCGTAAGTTCTTATCTGTCGGATAAAATGCGTGATGCGCGACGAGTGAATTGCCGGATGTCTGGGATTCTTTCTCCGACTTCATAATGACAGTGAGATTGTCGATGTATCCATCTCCGTCATAGTCTAACACCTGCCCGGAAAGTGCCGGAATGTTCGCCAGGATTTCACTCACAATCGTCGTATCCATATTTCCACCTGCCTGCACAGAAGCTTCCGTAACCGAAAGTGCACAGGCAGAAAGTGTTGTGCCATCATCCTGTGGGAAATAATTTTTCACACGAAGTTTTCCATAGGAAACAGCAGACAGATAATTCGTGAAAGAACGGTTCTTTGCGCCATCATACAAACCTAGGATTTTCGCACGATTTGTCTGGAAATATGAAGCGCCTTCCGCATCTCCCTTAAAATATGCAAACACAACAACGTTCGCATAATCCTTTGCATCCGCTGCCCGCGCCATCGTCTGCGCGTTGTTCATCCCCCAGTTCGTAAGAAATAAAATCCCCGCCAGCAGGATTGCCAGGATGCGTCTCCCGTATCGTTTGTATGGCATATGTGTACCTCCCATTTTTTGTCATAGTTTCATTATATTGGAAAGTGTAAAAAATAACAATTAAAAAAGAAAAAC
>ERZ1035032.1170-NODE-1170-length-17348-cov-39.113167_pt1 | contig 17348 bp, 21 predicted proteins | sample MGYA00520693_ERZ1035032 | MGnify/ENA primary metagenome ERZ1035032 (study PRJEB33766, sample SAMN09781740) | gut metagenome | biome: gut microbiome | host: Homo sapiens | place: Madagascar | study: EMG produced TPA metagenomics assembly of the PRJNA485056 data... | reverse complement strand
CCATTTAAGAAAGTTACCGAGAAAATAATGACTGAATTTTCGGATTTGAATCTATCACCAATTAACAACCGTCAGGGAATTGTAATTGATGGTGAAGATTCAAAGGTTATTTGCAAAGACTAATTTGAAAATTCCAGTTTAACGAACAGGAGATGATGAGCGCATGAAAATCCTACATGAACTTTCGTGGCTATGGGAAACGCTGGGTATTGCACTTTTTGCTGCTGCATTTGTGAACGCGAATGGCACAAAAATCAGCTGGTCGCTCAGCACGAGGACGGCTCGGTTCTGCTGAAATTCAGCTCGAACCAAAAACAGATGGTGTTCTCCTGGGCGATGGGCTTCGGCGATTCCGTCACAGTGATAAAGCCTGAAAGATTGCGGGGAAGTATGGCACGTGAGTTCCAAATCTATAAAGTAGGTGTAAAAAAATTATGAAAACCAATGATTTTTACAAAACTATAAACGGTATTGAGAGTTTTTTTTGAAAAGAAAGCTATGATATTATTATCACGGAAGTAATGAGCAGAGAGTAATCGAGAAAATTCGGTTGCTCTTTTTTTATTTTGAATGAGCTTGCATGTGCTATAATAAAACAAATTAACAAATCGGAATTTGTGAGGGAAAAATGGATATTAAATTATATTATCAGGAAAAAGGAACCGGCGAAGATAGCTCCTACTTCATAAATCAAATAGATTATTTTCAAAATGCATACCATGTAATTGCGATAGATACAAGAGGTCATGGAAAATCTCCGAGAGGAGAGGCACCCTTTACCATTGAGCAATTCTCCTGCGATTTATACGATTTTATGCAAGAGCATCAGATTTCAAATGCGATAATTTTGGGCTTTTCGGACGGAGCAAACATTGCAATGAAATTTGCAATGAAGCATCCCAGTATGGTGAAGGGTTTAATCTTGAACGGTGGTAACCTCGAACCAATGGGAGTAAAACGGGCAACGCAAATCCCGATTGAAATCGGATATAAGATTGCAAGCCACTTTGCCGGTAAATCGGCAGATGCCAAAAGAAATGCCGAAATGCTTGGTTTAATGGTAAACGAGCCGAATATCAAGCCGTCTGAATTGTCGCTAATCTCGATGCCTACGTTGGTCGTTTGCGGAACAAAGGATATAATCAAAGAATCACATACAAAGAAAATCGCTGAACATCTTCCAAATGCGAAATTAGCCATCGTTCGAGGAAATCATTTTATTGCAAACAAGAACCCAGCGGCATTTAATCAGGAAGTTGATACTTTCCTGAAAACAATCTGACATATTCCGATTTTTGTTGTTTGAACAGAGGATGACTTCGCTTACCCTGAATTCTTTCCGGGTAAGCTCAAGATGATGGAAAAGAAACGTCCGCAGAACTTTCTTCTTACCGGGATGAGCGATCTCTCCGGATGGAAGCCGGAATGGAGAGACGAGGTATTTGCAAAGATCCGTGAAAATCCACAGCATCAGTTCCTGTTCCTTACCAAGCGACCTGATTTGCTGGATTTTGATACCGATCTGGAAAACGCATGGTTTGGCGTTACGGTGACGAGGAAAGCAGAACAGTGGCGTATCGACGCCCTTCGGAAAAATGTCAGAGCAAAACACTACCATGTTACCTTTGAGCCACTATTCGATTATCCCGGCACAGTTGACCTTTCCAAAATCAACTGGATTGTTGTCGGCACCATGACCGGAGCTCAGAGCAGGAAGATTCATACGGAGCCGGAATGGGCATGGTCTCTGGCAGACCAGGCACACGCACTCGGCATTCCGGTGTTTATGAAGGAAGACCTTGTCCCTATCATAGTAGGAAGTGCATCCATAAATGCATTCGTCAATTCATTGATTTTTTCGTCTGAAAGTTCAGTGTTATCTGAAAGCATTGTTCTGAACATTTGAAGCAGCATTTGAAAAGCCTGTATCCATGTGATATCAGACATTTCGTCAGAAAAGTATAAAAAGAGCTCCCCAAGTGACCGGTTATCATTGGATTCCCGGCTTTCCAGTGACAGCATCATATATCGGGTGTCTACTTTTCCACCAGCTCCAGGCGGTTTCCATAGTGCCTCTGCAGTGACTTTAAGTCCATAATCATCACATAAAATACTCTGCCATTGTGCACAGAATCCACTATCCTGCCATGGTCGAGTACTGAAATATATGTGCCGTCTGCTTTTTGCATATGAAAGAAAATATAATCATTTGAGTGTCCTCCGTTAATCTGCGACCATATGCTTTTTTGACAGCTTTCCTGTTCATCCGGGCGTATCAGATTGCAGAAGCTCTTACCTGTATATGCAAGCAGCTCGTCCATATTTTTACAGCCTGTAAGCCGAAGCAGCTCACTGTTTGCAAGCAGAATCTCATCATTTTCTTTATCTGCTCTGTAAACAATAAAAGCTCCCGGCAAATTATCAATAATATCCTTCATTATAAAACCAAGCTTTGCGCGACTCTTTACTTGATCACACTTATAGTATTCCATGCAGCCGTTCTTCCCATGCATTTTCACCCCATAAAGTGCCATATCCGCACACCGCATGAGCTGTGAACGGTCATCAGCCAAAACAGGATACTCCGCAAAGCCCAGCGAAATGGTAAATGCACGCTCTTCACCTTTACAATAAAATTTCCTGGTTTCTTCTGTAAACTTCTTAAGAAAAGGCTTAACCTCCGCAACCGTGCAATCCGGCATGAAAATGCTAAACTCATCGCCCCCGTTTCTGCCGAGTATAACATCCTTCGAAAAATATTGTTTCATGCTCTCTGCAAGCTTCTTAAGTGCACCATCACCTGCCGCATGTCCATACATATCGTTGACCAGCTTGAAATCGTCAATATCAAGCATTGCCACAACACAATGCTTTTGCGGATTCTGTCTCATATATTGCTCAACCTGCTCATCAAAGCCGTGCCTGTTGTAGATACCGGTCAGTGCATCAGTCACAGCAAGTCTCTTGAAATTCTTCCTGTTTTCATTGATGAAAATCAATGCTGCTGTAAGCCCTGTCAAAAGCAGGACTATAATTACACCTCCAATAAACATGTATATCAGGTAGTTATTATTGTAAAACCCACTCTTAGGTAAAATCTCAAGCCTCCACTTGTCTCCATACACGTCGAAGTCATATATCACCGGATCATTCAGCTCTTTATTTGAACCGTAAACCCACTCATACGTATCATCCCACGGTGAAGCACACTTCTGCAGACTGTACTTATATCCAAAATTGGAAAGAGCCTCTACAGAATCAGAAAAAATTTCCGGAACCTTCAGTATAACAATTGTGAAGCCCCAAAAGCTCTTCTGACCATTTTCATCCTCCAAATAAACCGGATTGCGCACTGCTATACCATATCCGCCCTGCTTCAGCTCCAATGGTCCCTGCATAATTACAGTGTCATTATCCCTCGCATAGCGCGAAATCTCTCCCCTGTCACTATCATTTATCAGATCAATCTTACCGGATTCATTCCCCTCCTCCGGATATATTTCAGTCACAACTCCATTCGGTGCTATCTGTATACTCTGAATCGAATCGTCCATCATATTTGCTGCAACATCATAAAACCCATTTATATTTCCATCACCACTTATGACAACCTGCTTTAAGGTATCGGTAACTCCTATTCCCTCCATAAGCTCGTCCTTTATACGCTCCGCATATGTCATCGCATTGACCTTCGCTTTTGTCCGGTTATGTTGCTCCTGACTCTCGCCGACTACATATATTTCGCCGATTAACGCACACATACCCAATATAAATACCACTGCCGGAATAATGAATCTCTTTTTTAGCTTTTTCATTTGTATTACTCTCTAAAATCAATGCCTATCTGTTCTATATGTTTTTAATATTATAGCTCTACGATAAGAAAATATATATGAATTTACATAAATTTCCAACACTTCAAACCCATAAGCAAAACTAAAAGAAGCCTCACTCATTATTGAAAGAAGCCTCTACTTTTATGATATCCTGTAAATCTACTTAGTTCATATCAATATTTTTCAGTTGTTCAATATACTGAAATTCCTGTTCCAGCGCCTGTTCAACACCGTCTTATAGAGGATACTAACATGACAAACAAAGGCAAAGCGCTGGCACTCATTAACACATTTGCAACTGGTGATACAGATGTAGCAAAAAATTTACTGGCTGAAGGATATATTCAGCATAATCTGGCTTACGGTACAGGCAGAGATGCTTTTTTAGGCTCTGTAACTTATCTCGCATCCGCACCGGTAAAAACAACTGTCAACAACATTCGTGCATTTGAAGATGGCGACAAAGTTTTCTTACAGACTGTTTATAATTTTGCAGGTGCTGAGCCAAATCCATCTGGTCGTACCCAGATTGATGGTACTATGGAAAAAGAACTTGTAAATGCAGAAGAAACACGCAAAATTGTTTCTGCGTTTGTAGGTGATGTTCTCCGTGGCGAGAATCCGGAAAAGCTGACCAGCTATTTTGATGGAGATACTTATATTCAGCACAACATAGGAATTGCTGATGGGCTTTCCGGAGTCGGAGCAGCTCTTGAAGCTCTTGGCAAACAGGGCGTTCAGATGATTTATGATCAAACTTATCAGATACTTGCAGACGGAAATTACGGTCTTGCAGTAAGTGAAGGCTCTTTTGGTGGTGCTCATACAAGTTACTACGATCTTTTCCGAGTTGAAAACGGCAAAATCGTCGAGCATTTCAATTAGTTCACCATATCACTTTTATTTTGTGTTATACTGTTTTATAGGATTTTCTTGGCTAACATTACTGGAGTGCATTTGGGGAATGTTAAGATAATTGTTGCTTTTAGTGAAGCATAATCTGGATTATTTAAAATGTCTTCTGTCGCAGATCCGCCGCTTTTATTCGACTTTGGTTCACCGTTTACAACAATCACATCCGGATTTTCAAGAAAGGGACGGAATGAAGTCACACTTATTTGGTGTAAAAACTTGCAAATCCATCTTCTTTCCGTCAATATTATGGAAAGGGAAGAAGGTATGTTTCAAACGATTATTAGTACAATAAGTTCTTTTATGTATAGCAAACTACTGGTTATTATACTGATTGGTGCGGGAGTGTATTTTACAGTCCGTACAAGATTTCCACAGGTAAGATTATTTAAGAGAGCTTGTGGAGCCGTAATGGAAAAGCCAGAGGATAAAGAGGCGATTTCCTCTTTTCAGGCACTTATGGTTTCAACAGCATCCCGTGTGGGAACGGGAAATATTGTCGGGGTTTCATCGGCAATTTGTATAGGGGGATTTGGTTCTGTATTCTGGATGTGGGTGATTGCGATTATCGGAAGTGCATCTGCTCTGATCGAGAGTACATTGGCACAGATTTATAAGAAAAGAGGGGAAGACGGAAGCTGTTATGGGGGACCGGCTTACTATATTGAAGCGGCACTTCATTGTCGCCCGCTGGCAATTGTTTTCTGCGTTGCAATGATTTTAACATACGCATTTGGATTTAATATGCTGGCATCTTATAATCTGCAGTCTACATTTTCAGTATTTTCTTTTTATAATGCAGAGATGAGTCCATGGATCATCGGTGGAATTTTGGCAGTGCTGACAGGATGGTGTCTGCTTGGCGGCGGCTCACGTATCGTAAAAGTAACGTCAAGGGTTGTGCCAGTAATGGGGATTGCGTATATCGGAATTTCACTTTTGGTAGTAATTATTAATATTCAGAATGTGCCGGCAATGTTTGTGCGCATTTTTGAAGAAGCATTTGATTTTAGAGCAATCTTTGGAGCATTTTCCGGTTCAGCCATGATGCAGGGAATCCGCCGGGGACTCTATTCCAATGAGGCAGGTATCGGTTCTGCTCCGAATGCATCTGCTTCAGCAAATGTCAGCCATCCGGTAAAACAGGGGCTGGTACAGATGTTGGCTGTATTTATTGATACTTTGTTGCTTTGTACAGCAACAGCAATGATGTGTATGTCATCTGGGATTGACCCGGCAAAAGAATTGCAGGGAGCACCATGGGTGCAGGCATCTCTGCAGGAATCACTTGGTTCTTTCGGTCCGGTCTTTATTACAGTTGCGATGGTATTTTTTGCATTTACAACTCTGCTCGGAAACTGTTTTTATTGTGACAATCTTTTAATATATATTCACAAAAAACAGCCGGGAAAAGCTTTTATGAAAGGATTCAGACTGGTATCGGCACTTGCAATCTTTCTGGGAGCAGGAATGGAGATGTCTCTTTTGTGGGATCTTTCCGATGTATTGATGGGGGTTATGGCGCTCATTAACATTCCGGTTATCCTGATTTTATCAGAGATTGCATTTAAAGCGGTTCAAGATTATGAAGCACAGTTAAAGAGAGGACTTAACCCTGTTTTTAAAAGCGCAGACATCGGGCTTAGTCAAAAAACAGATTTCTGGAGAAATTATTGTAATATAGACTAAATATGATTCAGGAAATGCCGGAAGAATTTAATAAAGTGTTAGAGGTACAGAGTTCATGGCAGAATTAATAAATGGAATCCTTATTCGTGAGGTGGAAACAAAGAACATCATGACTAAGTCTAGTCTGCCGGTAGGCGGTTACTCGGTCAATCCCTATGTGGGCTGTACACATGCCTGCAAGTATTGCTATGCTTCTTTTATGAAGCGCTTTACCGGACACAAGGAGGAATGGGGCGCTTTCCTTGACGTGAAGCATTGGCCGGAAATTAAAAATCCGAAGAAATATGCCGGACAGCGGGTGGTCATCGGTTCTGTGACAGATGGCTACAATCCACAGGAGGAGCAATTCGGGAATACCAGAAAACTTCTGGAGCAGCTGATCGGCAGTGACGCAGATATTCTGATCTGCACAAAGTCTGATCTTGTGGTACGGGATATTGATCTGCTGAAGAAGCTTGGACGTGTAACCGTTTCATGGTCGATCAACACACTGGATGAAAATTTCAAGAACGATATGGATTCTGCTTCGAGCATTGAGCGTCGTATCGCTGCTATGAAGCAGGTATATGAAGCAGGTATCCGTACAGTCTGTTTCGTATCCCCGGTATCACGGACTTTGAAGCCATCTTTGAGAGGGTAAAGGATCAGTGCAATCTGTTCTGGCTCGAAAATCTCAATCTTCGGGGCGGTTTCAAGAAGACGATTATGGATTATATCGCCGGAAAACATCCTGATCTTGAGCCGCTTTACGATGAGATCTATAACAAGCATAACCGCAGCTACTTTGAAGCGCTTGAAGTAAAAGCTGAGGAAATGGCTAAGAAGTATGATTGTCCCTTTGTGGATAATGAAATGCCTTATGGCAGAGTCCCGCAGGGGCATCCGGTGATCGTAGATTATTTCTATCATGAGGAAATCCGAGGGACAGAGAATACAGGAAAAAGAAACCGTTAAACAGAAATTGACCGGGTTCTTTGAACGAGGGAGACTCCTTGGACTGTGGTATGACTCATCGTATTTGGTTATTATCCTGTCACGTTTCGCTCAGATAACGTAGCTTTTCTACGAAAAGAAAAATTAAATTTGTAAAGAAATCAGTAGTGGAGTGATACAATAAAATGTAACTGCGATTTTGGAAAATCTATAAAATCCGCTTATTTCATGGTATAATTGCAACGTTTAATTTACATTTAGAAAATTTGGAATTACATTATGGAAAACATAAACCTAACCCCACTTCTAAAATCAATCTTCGACTACGACCCGGACGGTCCTAACATTCATCATCTGATGGCGGTGCATGGCTACAGCCGGCTTATCGCGCAGATGGAAAACGTGGATGGGCATACGCTTTTTATAACGGAAGTTGCGGCGTATCTTCACGACATCGGCGTTAAGGTGAGCAAGGAAAAATATGGAAACAGCCAGCCTCAACATCAAGAGGCGGAAGGACCTGCAATCGCGCGGAAACTCCTTGAGCCGCTCTCGCTTCCTTGTGCCGATGTTGAGCGAATCTGCTTTATAATCGGGCACCACCACACGTACAAGGCAATCGACGGCCTGGATTTTCAGATTCTCGTTGAGGCGGATTCCGGTTTTAAAATTTTTAGTAAAACCGGAAAACGGCTGAGTCAAGACTTTAAGCGAGCGGAAGCGAACGTGTCTTGACCAGACGTACTTTATCGTGAACGTTATGGAAGGCTACTGCAAGCGCGAGTCAGTTCCGGCGATGAAAGAAAATGTGTTCAAGACCGCAAGCGGAAAATATCTTCTGGAGCAGATGTTTGAGATGTCCTTTCCCAATTAAAAATTTTCCTTTCAGAATGACTGTTTTTTTAGTATATTTTAAGTATCTTAAAAACTATATCGGGGGGGGGGAAATGTCTAGTCCGCAAATACAAAATGCCTTGCAAACTGTAAATCGCCTTGTTCCGCTTGTGGAAGATGCAGAGCGTCATTTTAAAAGCGCGCGCAACTGGAGTTTTCTTGATGTTTTAGGCGGTGGCTTTCTGACTGATTTGGTTAAATACCACAAGTTGAACAAAGCCAGCGATTCCATGAACGAAATAAATTATCTTATGCAAAAATTGAGCCGTGAACTTGGAAGCCTTGAAATTCCTAACGATTACAGAATGCAGCTCGGCGGCTTTCTGACATTCGCCGATTTTTTCTTTGACGGCGTTTTCGTGGACGCATATATGACTTCAAAAATCATGAACAGCCTTGACGAAGTGCAAAAACTTAAAGAAAGGCTTTATATTTTGAAGTCAAAACTGGAACAGATGTAAAAAATTGAACAGAAACATGACAAATGTTTAAAGCCTTAAAACTAATAAAAAATCTAATATTTCTTCTGCTCTTTATTCCTTCAGTTTCTGCCCATGCGGAAGAACAATCTCTTGCAGACCCGCAAAAGCCGGGGCAATCACAGGAAATTCAAAGTCCCAGCCAAGAAATTCCGCCTCTTCAGCAAAAACAAAAAATCTCATTTTTCAATTCCCAGAATTTCAACTTCAAAGAAAACCGGATTTTCTCCCTGGACACAGCGTATCTTCTTTCTGGCTTAAAAAATAACGGCTGGGGCTTTGGGCTTGGCTACGAGCAGCTTGTGCTTCCGTTTCTTTCCATAAAAAGCGATTTTTCCCACGTGACAATTTTCCCCACAAGTTACGACCTAACCATAACAACAGTCGGAATTTCTCTGAACGCATTTTATTATCCACTCAATAAAGGTCTTAATTTTCTTTACGTCGGGTTCGGTTGCAGAACAGATTTTCTTATGTACTCAGGCGACGACGTTCCGTCCGACCACAAAAAGGACTCTTTAATTCGACTTGCCCCAAAAATCGGCTGGAAACAAAGCATTTACGACTACGTCCTTGTCGATATTTATTACAGCTACCGTTTTTCTGTTTTTTCCAGCGACTTGCCAGATTCAGTCGCAGACATCAAAAGCAACGGAAACGGATTCGGCGTAAAATTAAAATTCAACCTTCAAAAAATATTCAAGGCAGTTTTCAGAAGATAGAATTCTGGGGCATCCGGCAACAAGTTGCTGTTAGGCTTTTTACAGGTTTTCTTTGAAAACTCGTATAATATAGAAGAAAAACTTATTAAAAATGTTGAAGACGCAGCTCCGCTTGTTCTGAAAGATTTGGTTCAATGCGAAGAGGGAAAAACTGAAATCACAGTCTTCTGAGTTCCGTATATTTTGAAAGCCGGCCAGATAATTGTAATGCAAAAAAAAGTTTCACATTCGCTGAAGGCACTTACAAAATTCAAGATGATTTTGACGGTTGTAAAATAACAACTTATTATGCGAGATTGACAAAGTATCAATTTGCATTAAAATAAATCTATGTTAATGCTAAATAGAAGATTTTTGCTGGCATCCTTGTTGATTTCTTTGTTTTCCTTTGGATTTTTAGTTTCATGTGATTCAGTTTCATGCGATTCAGTTTCATGCGATTCAGTTTCATGGGCAGAGGAAAACTCTGAATATATAAATTCAATAACATCAGAAGAATTTCAGTCCGTGTCGGAACAAAAGCTTGCGGATGAAGCCAGTGCTCCGACAAACGGTTTCTATAATTGCGATTTTTATGATAAGAGAATTCTGGATGCAATCTATAAATACAGAAAACAAAAAGGTCTGGCTTCCATCATGTACTATGATTCGGGCTTGCATGAAATCTGCATAACTCATTCAAAAAAAATGGCAAATAAAAAGCAGATTTTTAATATAAATGTGAAAAAAATATCTGCTGGCTATGAATTCGTTGCTCAAAATGTTGCTTTTAGCAAGATTATGACTATGGATGATGCTGCAGCCGATGAAATTGTAAATCTTTGGGCTTCAAATTCCCGAACCAGAAAAAATCTTGAAAATCCAGATGTGAATTGGTTTGCTGTCAGCAGTGTAAATAAGTCTGGAGCAAATAATGTCAGCGACGGTTGTTATTACACTTTGATTCTTGCAAAAAAATGATAGAATACGGCTTTGTTGTAAAAACAATGGAGCAAAAATCAAGGGCTTTGTCTCAAAAAATGCCCCAGGCGACAGCGACTCTGTAGTAGAGGATGAGCCAGAGTACAAACCATGACATATAGACTGATTTATACATCATCGTTCAAAAAAGATGTTCGTCTTGCAGAAAAGAGACATCTTGACATGAATGCTCTTACAGAAGTTTTGGAATGGCTGAAAAGCGGCAAAAAGCTCCCCGAAAAGTACTGCGACCACCAGCTGAAAGGCAAACTGAAGAAATTCCGGGAACTGCACATTCAGCCGACTGGATTTTGGTCTATATAAAGAACAAGACGGAACTGATTCTTACGCTTTCACGCACCGGAACTCATGCTGATTTATTGAGAATATGATATGCAAATAAAATATAAATATTTTATTCAATTTCGTTTACAGGAATAAATTTGCCTTGTTCAATATTAAACACGTCCCATTTTATTCCTTGCTTTTGACTGGAAATTTTGAATGTTTGCAAAAATTTATTGTCCGCATAGATTCTGACTTTTGCTCCTGATTTTGAGAGGCTAAGACTGTTTGAATCGTTTCGGTTTGTCCAATTGAACACAAAATATTTATAAGTTGAATTTGTATCAAGTTCCGTTATTGTAATTGTTTCTGGACCAAAACTGTCCATGTCATCTTTGTCAAGCCAAACTGTTTTATCATCGCTTTTTCTTTTGTAGCGAAATGAAATGTGATAAGAATTTTCTTTTATCAAATGCGCATCCAAATCTTTGGGAGTTTTTCCCCAGTCAAGAATTATTTTTATACATTTGTAATCTACTTTTTTAGGAACAGAATATTTGTAGAAAAAAATGCTTTCTCCAAAGACTTCAAATTTTTCAGTTGTAGGAACATACTCATCATGAATTATTGCAAAATCATAAATTCCATCTGCAAGTGCGGGAAATGACGCGATTCCATTATTGTCAGTTTTAAAAGCGCCAACATTTGAAATATCAACCGTTGCCTCTTGGACAGGTTTTCCAGTGTCGCAGTCAGTAATCCAAAGCGACAGAAGTCCGTCAAATTCTAGTTCCGCAATTTTTTGCTGAATCCTCGCCTTATAAACAGAATCATTTTCAGCGTGCAAAACAGAAAACACAGACATAACAAGCAAAATTAAAAAAGATTTTTTCATAAAAACTCCTGTAAGATTTATTTTTTTTCAGCTATTGCAAGTGAATAGAAAGTTGAACCGTCAGGCTCAATCCATCTGTCGATGACATAAAATCCATATAATTCAGATTGCGACAGATTCAAATCTCCGCCTGAAATTTTTTCTGAATTTAGAGATTTATAGGACGAACTCGTAATATTTTCATAATAAAATGAAGATAAAAAAGCATTTTTTTCAATGGAAATTTGCTGAACTGCCGCAACATCCGCAACAAGCATCGATTTATATGGAACAGAATATTTTGCAGACATTCCCACGCCAACATAAAATCCGTCTATTTTTGGAATATTGTAAATCCATTCTGGCCGTTCGCCAAAATTTCGTTTTATTTTTAATTCACATTCTGTTGCCGCGTTTTTGTATTTTCCGACAACCACCGTCAAATTTGAAAAATATAAAACATCAGAAATTTCTATGTCATCAACAAAAAATTTTGTTTCCCCGTCGAAATAATCGATAAATGAATCCTTGTTGCTTTTAAAAGAATTTTCTGTATAAAGCGATATGAATCCGACATCAATTTTGCATTTCTGGTTCATTGCAATTTGATTTGCAATATGAATTTTCGCCTGCTGAATTTCTTTTTTGTGGCTCGCCATTTTTGGCGACAAACCGATGTATGTAAAGTTGCCATGCTCCGTAGTGTTCAAGACTGAATTTATTTCTTCAATTTCTGTTTGGACAGAATTTAAAGTGTTTCTTGTCTGCATAAAATTCTTAGGTTCGCAGAATAAACTGAAATGAGAAACAGTAAAAAATACAAGAATAAGGAAAAACTTCATACTAAAAATATGCTAAAAAACAGACAGCAATTTTTTGCCGCCTGTTTTTATCAAACTGAATCTGATAACTTATTTCAAATTATCTTCAAGAGCACGGTATGCTTCATCAGCTTTGAATTCTGCAAATGCCGCAGATTCATTTCTGACAAACTCATTCAAAGAAGATTTAAAGTCTTTTTTCAAATCTTCTTTTGGATATTCAACAAGAACAATGTAATATCCATCTGGATTTATCCAGGAAAGTGATTGTCTTATTCCGCTTGTATTCGCTTTTGCTTTTGTAATAGAAGCAATTTCCAAATTTTCCAAAGACTGCGTGTTGCCAGTTTCTCCGCTTTCTTCAACATAATCTTTTATAGAACTCGTTATAACAGACTGTTTCCATTCGCCGATTTGTCTTGCGGCATCCTGAACAGCTGAATTCTTTTTTGCAGTTACAGTTTTTCCATTTCTGCCTTCGCCGACAAAATACATAACATCTTCTGCAACAGGAATATTTCTTACCCATTCTGGCATGGGAACTCCTTCTGCTCCAATCACACGTTTTGGCGCTTCAACAGTAGGTGCTGAATTTGCGGGAGTTGAAGCACAGCCTGCAACAGAAATCATGGCTATTGCACATCCAAGAGCAAAGCCTACTACATTGGCAATCTTTTTCATAAGATTTATCCTCCAATTTAATTTATAAAAAGCAACAAGGCTTTCTTTTTATTTTACGGCAGAACAAGAATCATATCGGGATATATCAAATCTGGATTTTCAGGCCAGGGCATTTTGTTTTTGTTAAGTTCATAAATGCTTTTCCATTTTTTATATGTTCCGAATTTCTGTTCTGAAATTTTTACAAGGCAGTCATTTTTCTTTACAACATATTTTTCTGCAATTTTTTCAATCATTGCAAAATTATAAAGACGGTCAATTTCCAAAAAGACTGAATTTTGGGGCGGTACAATTTTTGTGTCTGAAAAATGCAGTTTTAGTTTTAAGAATTCACTTTGTGTTTTTGAAATGCTATTGTCTGGAAATTTTTTTTGTATAATTTTCAAACGATTTTCAGTTTGTTCAATTTGAAGCGAAAATTTTTCATCTGCGGAATTTTTTAGTGAAATATATTTTTCTTTGCTTAAATTTAAAATGTTTTCAGCAAGTTTTGTTTCCCCGGCTTTTAAAAGATAAAAATAACTTTCTTGCAGTGTCTTTAATTCAGAAAATTCTTCAACTGAAAGATATGTTTTGTAACCGGAAATATTGCTTTCAAGGAAATTTCTGAATGTGTTTTCATTCATACAAATTTCTGAAAAACATTTTGCAATTGAGAAAATTAAATAAACTGCAAGAAAGCATTTTTTATTTATCTGCATCGTTCGACCTTGCAATTATTAATCCGGCGAGTTTTTCTTTTAACATGGAAGGTGGAATTTCTTCTGAAAGAATCTGCAACTTTCCAAAACTGCTAGAATAAACGCAAAAATCATTAGTCCAACAAGAGAATGTTTCTGAGAAAGTTGAAAATATTTTTTCATTCTGGATTTCGTTCATCTCACTTTTAAATGGAAGCCTATACCCGGAATTGTTGTTGAAACCAATTTTATCTTCTTCAATAGAATAAAATTCTGGCAGACCATAAAGACGGCTTAGCCAGTTGCAGTAGGATGCCGCATCATAAAAACTCAAATTTTGAACAGGCTCGTCCAGTCCGTTTTCCGCTTTTGAATAATCAGCCATTCCTTTCATTGTAAGAAAAGAAATCCATTCTCGGTTTGTAACTGCATTCACGCAATATTGAAAACCGTTTTCAGAATTTTTTAATTCAGGTTTTGCTGGATAAACTGCAAAAATATTTGTTGAAACAAGACGGATTCCCTGTTTTTGAAGTTCTGAAATTTCATCATAAATTCCAGTCTGAAACTCTTTTATAAGATTGTTTGTAAGCTCAATTTTTTCATTTTTCAGCGAAAGTTGATTTTCAAATTCCTTTACAATTCCAGATTTTTCTTGCTTTAAAAAAGAAATGTCAGATTCAAGTTTTTGTATGTAATCAGATTTTTGTTCAAGTTCCGAGGACTGAGTTCTAATCACATACAAATATTGCTGTTTCTGAACATCGGTCGGATCAAATTCTTCCAATGTTTTTTTTATTGTTTCAAGGCAAGCTTCATATTTGCGGTGTTCTTCGTCAGCTAGATCCAACGTGCTGTAATAAGTCAAACCTTTTAAGACAGAATTTATTTCGCATAGTTCAAAATATAGATTTTTATATTCCGATTCTTTTTCTAAAAAATTTGTATTTTGAATCAACTTGATTACGTAAGTTGAGCGGGAAGAATAATTTTCAAACATCCGCTTTTCTTTTTCTGAAATTTTCTCTTTGTGTTCCAGTTCGGATTTTGCCTTGTCAATATCTTTTTGGCTTATTGTGTAATGAATCCAGCTTTTGTAAAAAGTTTTTCTGTCTTTTTTCTTTTGACTTTCGTAGCATTCCCAAAATTCATTGCGCCTTATAAGTCCGCCAAAAGAAGAGAAAGATTTGAAATAGGATTCAATGTAAAGCTCATCTTCAGATTTTCGGTTTTCAACGGAAGTTTTCTTTCCGTTAATATTTTTGTCAGAAGATACACCTGATTCTTGAACAAAATCTTTTACAGTTGATTTTATTTCGCTGTTCAAAAAATTAGAAACTTGAATTCTAGCATCTTCCGCTGCCTTGGTTCTTACAAATTCCAATTGGCTTCCGTTTGCTTCTTTTTCAGATGCAGAATAAGAGCCTATAAAATGATAAATTTTTCCATCAACAGTATCTTCTTCAATCGGAATTTTTGTAATCCACTCAGGTCGAACTTTTAAATTTAGATTAGTCTGATTTTTATAATCATATCCTGAAAAATTAGAGATAAGCCGTGTTGATTCGCATGACACACAAATAAAGCCTGTAAAAATAAAAAAACTCAATTTAAAAGAATTGTTCATTCAGATTGTCCTTTTGCAAATTCAAGAAATAAGTATCATAAATTTAAAAATAAATCAATAGTAATAACTATAATTATACTTATAAGTATCTGTAAAATTTTAGCAATAGCTATTTAATAAAGTTATGGCTGTTGATTTTTTTACTGTAGGACAGAGGATTCAGAAAAGACGAAAAACACTTCACAAAACGCAGGAACAAATGGCGGAAGCACTTTCGGTTTCGGTGGGATATGTCAGCCAGATTGAACGCGGAGTTACAAAAATCAGTTTAGACACGCTTTCGGAAATAACAGAATATTTGGACTGTAATTTTTCAGAGCTGCTTGACGGCACGGTTGTTCAGTCAAATTCTTATCTTAACGATGAAATAAAAACTCTGAAAAACAATCTTTCTCCTGCAAATAGAAAAATTCTTTCTGAAATTGCGGACATTCTTAAAAAAAATCAGATGGAATAAAATCGTTTTCCTGTAATAATTGAAGTTACATCAAAAATCTGTTAAAGTTGGCGTATGAAAATAAGCAGCAAATTTACGGTGGCGGTTCACACGTTGTTGTGCATTTACCGTTTTAAAAAAGAATACAAGGTTACCTCGGATTTTATTGCCGGAAGCACGGGCGTAAATCCTGTGATTATACGGCGGACGCTCATTTCGCTCAAGGCGGCGGGTCTTGTGAACGTTGCGGCCGGAACTGGCGGAGCTGAGCTTGCGGTAAAGCCGGAGGATTTTACACTTTTTGACATTTACAAAGCTTCGGGCAGCATGGAAGAAAATATTTTTGGTTTTCACGAGCAGCCGAATCCCGCATGCCCTGTCGGCGGAAACATTCACAACATACTCGACTCCCATCTTGCGGACGCACAGAAAGCGTTTGAGCAAAAGCTTGCGACGGTAAAATTTTCCGACCTTGCGGCAGAACTAAAAAAGGCGGAATCTGCGGAGAAATAACAAGCATAAGAAAACAACCTGCGGATAAAACTAAACATAAATTTGAATAAAAATTTTGATTTTAATTTTCTTTTTAAATTAAAAGGTACAGAATGTTAATAAAAGACGAAAATATTGACAAAGGAAAGGCTTTTGACTGGGGACGGACTTCATCGGATTACGCAAAATACCGCGACATATACCCGAAAGAATTTTACGATAAAATTATAAAACGCAAGCTTTGCATAAAAGGACAGTCCGTACTCGATATTGGAACGGGAACTGGAGTTATTCCACGTAATCTTTACCACTACGGTGCAGAATGGACGGCAGCGGACATCTCAGAAAACCAGATAGAACAGGCAAAACTTCTTTCAATTGGAAAGAAAATTAATTATTTTGTAAGCTCAACAGAAGATTTAAATTTTCCAAATGAAACTTTCGATATTATAACAGCATGCCAGTGTTTTTGGTATTTCAAACACAAAGTAACAGCTCCAAATTTTCACAAAATACTAAAGAAAGAAGGCCGGTTTTTGATTCTTTATATGGCTTGGCTTCCTTTTGATGACAAAATTGCAAGAGCCAGTGAGGATCTTGTTCTAAAGTATAGCCCAAATTGGAGTGGTGGACGAGAAACAATCCATCAAATCCAAATTCCAGAAATCTACAACGAATATTTTCAACTTGTACATCACGAAGAATTTCCACTAAAGGTTCATTTTACTCGCGAATCATGGAATGGACGGATAAAAGCCTGCCGTGGAATCGGCGCTTCGCTTTCAAAAGAAGAAATTGTTGCATGGGAAACAGAACACAGAGAACTTCTTAAACAGATAGCACCAGAAGAATTCGACGTTCTTCATTATGCAGCAATAGCAGAATTAAAGAAAAAATAATATATACAATAAATTGGCGTTCCCACAATGCTTTGCATACCTGGCGGTCCGGCAATCACCTCCGGCGCTTGCCGTCGCTATGTCCGCAACTTGCTGCGCGCGGTCCTCACTTCGTTCGGACTGCCTTC
>ERZ1035032.1168-NODE-1168-length-17354-cov-28.153997_pt1 | contig 17354 bp, 18 predicted proteins | sample MGYA00520693_ERZ1035032 | MGnify/ENA primary metagenome ERZ1035032 (study PRJEB33766, sample SAMN09781740) | gut metagenome | biome: gut microbiome | host: Homo sapiens | place: Madagascar | study: EMG produced TPA metagenomics assembly of the PRJNA485056 data... | reverse complement strand
CGCTGTAAGCTCCGCTGTAAGCTCCGCTGTAAGCTCCGTAAAACTGTCGAGTATGCGGACAATTTCCTCCTGCACAGGGAGAGGAGGGACGGGGATGATGACTTTTTTCATCCTTTCCTTTGACACATTGAATCTCGTAACTCCGCTAGCTGTCTTTACAAGTTGCTTCCTTAGAGAATCTGAGCGAAATAGATATTTTGAAAATTCAGGATAGAAAAGCTTTTCATTAAAAAATCTAAACCCAAAACAAAATGAATTTAAATAAAGTTTTTCTTCTGTCTTATCAGCCAAAACCGAAGAAAATGCACATTCATCTGGAGTTTCTGATGAACCTGTAAATAGAACATCACCATATTGAATACAATGCTGTTTTTCATTTTCGGCAATGAAAACTTTTTCATCAGTATCTATGTTTATTTTGAGGTTCTTATAAACATTCATATAAGAAATGAATTTTGAATTTCCATTTTCAAAATCTTTCTTTGTTTTTCCCGATAATCCGCCATAAAATTCGCCAAGTTCTCCCAGCGTTTTGTATTCCACGCCGTTTGGGCAAAGTTCTTTTATAAGTTCATCTAGTTTAGTCATTTGTCAGTTTCCTCTGTCAGAAGTTTTTTGTCTTCTATGTTTTCAAGGACTTTCATCTGTTGGATTGCAATCTTATTTAGTTTTTCAAGACGTTCATTTTGCGGAAGTTTATCGTTTATAAAAACAGCGTTCAGATTTTCCATATTTGAAAGACAAATCAGCTGGTTTATTGTTGCATAATCCCGAATATTGCCTTTCAATTCCGGATTCTGTTCTTTCCATTCCTTCGCTGTCATTCCGAACATTGCCACATTCAGCATATCAGCCTCATCTGCATAAATAAAAGACTTTTGTGCTGGAGTAATTTCTTCTGGAACAAGATTCTGCTTTATTGCGTCTGTGTGTATACGGTAATTGATTTTTGAAAGTTCACGCTTTGCAGACCAGCCAAGGAACTTTTGCTCTTCTGATTTTAGCCGCTGATATTCTTTTACCAACAATAATTGAAATCTAGGACTTATCCACATTCCAAAATGATATGCAATATCTCTATGGGCATAAGTGCCGCCATAGCGTCCCGCTTTTGATACGATTCCAATTGCATTTGTTTTTTCTATCCAAGTTTTTACAGAAAGAACAAAATTATTGCTGCCTGCCATATTTTTAATTGTACCGAATTCGGTGTAATTAAAATTGGGATTATAAAGCAGCTCCCATTCTCCCAAATATTCAATCGTGCTTTTCAAGCTAAGCCAGCGAAATATAATATGTTCCTGAAACTGGCTTTTAGCCATATCGGTCAGGGAAATAAAATCATCATCATTCTGTCTTATAACTGTTATTTCCGCATTCTCTACTTTTATTTTTGACATACATTCTCCCGTTTATAATCAGTATTCTGATTTTCGTTAGACATCTATTCTCCCTTCAATTTCCTCTACAATCTTGTCAATTTCTGCACGGAGAACGTTTTCTCTTGCTACGATTTCCCTGATTTTTGCGTTCAGTTCCATGATGTCGATTTTTTCGCGTGTGTCTTTGGCCTCGACATAACTTGAAACGGAAAGGTTGTAGTCGTTTTTTGCAATTTCTTCTAATTCTGAGGACTTTGCAAAATATTGAACGTCATTTTTTGAGTCAAATGCTTCTATGATTTTTTCTATATGCTCATCTGTAAGAATATTGTTGTTTGTTTCTTTTTGATAAAGCTCACCGGCTTCTATAAACTGGATTTTTGTGTCTTCCTTGTGCTTTGAAAGAACTAAAATATTTACAGCGATTGAAGTTCCGTAAAAAAGATTCGGCGCAAGTGAAATTACAGTTTCCACATAGTTGTTGTCTACAAGGTATTTTCTGATTTTCTGTTCTGCGCCACCTCTGTAGAAAATGCCTGGAAAGCAGACAATCGCAGCTCTTCCTTTGCTTGAAAGATAATTCAGCGAATGAAGAATAAACGCAAAATCAGCCTTTGACTTTGGTGCCAGAACTCCAGCCGGAGCAAAACGTTCGTCATTTATTAAAGTCGGGTCGTCGCTGCCAATCCAGTTTATTGAGTATGGAGGATTTGAAACGATCGCATCGAACGGCCTGTCATCTTTAAAATGCGGATTTGTGAGCGTGTCTCCGAGTTTTATGTTGAATTTATCGTAATTTATGTTGTGCAGGAACATATTCATTCTTGCAAGGTTGTAAGTTGTATGGTTGATTTCCTGCCCGAAAAATCCGTCCTCTATTTTATGTTCTTCAAACTGCTTTTTAGCCTGCAGAAGAAGAGAGCCTGAGCCGCACGCCGGATCATAAATCTTGTTTACGTTTTCCTGTTTATGAAGTGCAAGACGCGCGATAAGCTTTGAGACATTCTGAGGAGTAAAAAATTCTCCGCCCGATTTTCCTGCGTTTGCGGCGTAGTTTGAAATAAGAAATTCGTAGGCATCGCCAAATAAATCAATCTGGTTTTCATGGAAATTTCCAAAATTCAGTCCAGAAACTCCGTTTATAACCGCTGCAAGCCTGGAGTTTTTTTCTTTTACCGTGTTTCCCAACCTGTTGCTTGTTGTGTCAAAATCGGCGAAAAGACCTTTTATGTCCTGCTCTGATTCATATCCTTTTGCAGAGCCTTCAATTTCTGTAAAAATTTTTGCCAGGTCTATATTCAGATTTGGATTTTCGTTCGCAGTTTTTGCAATATTTACGAAAAGCTGGCTTGGATAAATAAAATATCCTTTTGTCTTTATTGCATCGTCCTTTATTTCCGGAGTGATTATTGAATCTTCAAGGTTTGCATACACAATGCTTTCATCGTCAGCCTCTATATATGCACAAAAATTCTCGCTGATAAAACGATAGAAAAGCGTTCCCAAAACAAACTGCTTAAAATCCCATCCGTCAACTGCTCCCCGGACTTCATTCGCTATTTTCCAGATTTGAGCCTGCAGCTCCGCTCTTTGCTGTGTGCCTGACATTTGTGTCTCCCATAAAAAATCAAAAATAAGAAGTGGCAGTTGCACTTCTAAAACAATCTGCATTGTATCATATTTTAGGATATTTTGCCTTTTTATTTACAAATAATTGCACCTGTCCAATTTTTATATTTTTTTCGCTATAATTAGCAAAGATTGAGTATACAAATTTTATTTTATAGGGAAGATTGTGTATCAGCCACCGTTTAAGATTTCATCAAATGCTATAAATCTCATTTCCGAAATTTCTGCTTTACTGGAGCGTTTTTCTATCCGCATGGCATAATGGCTTTTGGGCTGGTAGATTCTCCAGGGCATTTTAGAAAGTGCGGAGTATGTGTTGCAGGAAAAGAAGGTGTCTCTCATATTGCTCCGCCTGCTGACAGAGTGCCGTTTTTGATTGTATGGTTGCAAGGAAATAACAACTTGCCATTTTGATGCAATTCTTACCGCTTCGGTTGTCGCCGGGCTTTCGTGCAGCGTTGTTTCAGGCTTGTTAAATTGGATTGCAAACTCCTTGTTTGAGAAAGACTGGAATTTCAACATATTTATTTTTGCTTTCAACAGCGAATATATGGATTTACTTACCTCCTCAATTATAGGCCGCATTCCAGTTACCATTTTAGACAGAGTGGTTACGACTTTTTTGGGCTTTGGAATCAGCAAGTTGTATAGTAGAATTATCTACGGGGAGAGGTAAAAATCGGCGGCAGTATGCTGACTTTGATTCGATATGGAAAATATGAAAAAAATCCTTTTGCTGTTTTCAGTTGCCATGCTTCTTCTTTCATGCAAGCAAAAAGCTCCGGATAAAATCTACAACACAGATGTAATCTGCGACTCCTGGAACGAATTTTGCGAAAAGAAGGACTCTTCTTCGCTTTTGTATTTTATCGACACGCTTAAGCGCTTTGACACTAAAACTTTTAATAACGACATGGCATTGAAAACCTCTGTGCAGAATCAGATTGCGTTATGCATTTCCCTTGCAGAAGGCTTACAGCCGCTAATATTGGAAAAAGAAAATCATATTGATTGCTGATAATCTGTCTCGAAGTTTTTTATTTGTTACCGCAATTGTGATAGTTGCCTGTTTTCCCATGCCATTTGCAGCATATAATCCGGCTTCGATAATCTGCTCCAGATCTTCTTTTGCTGGCATATCCGGTTTAAATTTGCGAATGCTTCTGCGTTCTTCCATTGCTTTAATGATTTCGTTCATTTGCTATTCTTTCTCCTCATAATCAATTCTTTCAATCTTAAAAATGACAGGTCTTGTTCCATCCGAACAGCAGGTAATCATTTCATTTTCCTTCTTCATCCAGCCCTTCATAATGGAACCGCCTTGTAATCCGGTATAAATATAGCGTGAAATTGCATCCCATGCCTCAGAACAGAATGGCATTTTCGGACCACCTGCAACGGTATCTGCATCACCACTGGTCTTTACCAGGGTATTTAATCCTATGTGCCAGAAATCATCTCTTTCCTCATCCCGGTAAAAAATAAATTCATCTCCCACATTATAACAAGGGCAGACACCCGAAATTGGATTATCACAATACTGTTGCTGTAATTCTGGATAGAGTTTTTTATCTAATACTGTTACTTTAACTTTATGTTTCATCTTATTCGTCTCCATTTCTTTTGATTCGTTACTGGATATATCGTATCATGAGAATGTACTAACAACAAGTACGATATTTTAGAACATATACTATATCCAAAAAATCCTGATTTCTATTTTTGTTTCCATAGCATGGTGTATTCTTTTTCACCAGTGGCTTCATCCAAACCTTCACATTGAATAATGAGCCCAATGAAGCAGAACGTGTTCAAGACCGCCACCGGAAAGTATCTTCTGGAGCAGATGTTCGAGAAATCGGGGATGTGAAAGGCTTAAGGATTTTCTAACAGATTTTCTTGTTTGTTGTTCTGTCCAAAAGCTTCCGCCTGATAGATTTTTTTCTGAATAAAATCACCAGCTTCCCGGTTCGTTTCTGAAAAATCAAAAATCAGCTCCACAAGCTCATCTTTTGAAAGCGAAAGAAGAAAATCCCTTTTTGTCATAATTTTTATTCGGTTTATTGTATGTTAAAAATAACAAAGTTTGAAGCGGGGGGAGGTTGTTTTTTTTTCGTTTCGGTTATAGCCTTTGAAGATGTGAATTTTCTTGTTGATGTTTTGATTCGCCTTTCATAGAATAAAATTCTCCGCTCAAAGACATTCTTTTAGTAACCTTCATCAATTCGTGTTCTGCTCAGCTAAATCCAGCCACTCGACGTGGGACTGGAACGGTGTAATTTTGATGTTCCATGGAAGAAGTTTTTCCCAGTCTTCTTCGGTTTCAGCATATAGTGCTTTTTCAAAGATTTAGAGAAGATAATCTTCTGGTGCTTTGCCGTTTTACTTTCTTTGTTGTTTTTGTTTACGAGGTTAGAATTGACGTATACGTTTAGAAAATGAGTAAAGCATTAATAGATAAAAATATCGCTTGTCGTAGAAAATAATAAATTTCAAAATTGTATTCTTATTAATCACTCTCAATTCTAAATAATTTGTCATTCTGAGAAAGTTCTAGAATGATATTATCATTATTAACAAGAGAAGATGGTAATTTGTCTTTTAAGATTGTTAATACAAACTGAATTTTATTCTTTTTTACAAAATTTGCAACTTTTTCTAATTGATTTCCATGTAAAAGTTCTTTTTTATCATTGAGAAGAAAATCAAAGTGAGGAATATTTTCTTGTCTGGCATATAGAATATAAGCGATGTCAAAACAAAGAATTTCCCCTTGTTTTTTTCAAGAACTTTGATTCATATTGTATGAACTAAATTTATAAAGATTTTTTCCTCTATATTCTGCTATTTCATAAGTTAATAAATAGCTTTCGCCATAAAGTTCTTTTGAAACGTAAGAAAATAAATTATTAAAACTTTCAAGTTTTGATTCCAAATCTTTTTTTTAATCATTGGAAAATATTCCTTTTGAAATTTTTTGAAAATCAGAAGTATATTGTACTATATTATTTTCAACAGCTGAAAGTTGATTTATTAAAGTTTCATACTCTCCTTTTTGCCGATGAGCTTCGTTTAAATCAGCAATAATATCTTCCAAAGTGCTAAAAGAATCATATTTTTCAATTTTGGAAGTAGATTCTTCAAAAACAAGTCTAATTCTTTTTGCTTTGTATTTTGTTTTAGTTTTAAATCTGGCAATTCAGATGAAATAAATTTTAATTTTTCATCAATCATTTTATTATGGTAAGTGACTAATTCTTCAAAAGATTTTGTCACTTCTGATAAATTAATTTTTACTTCATCATAAAGTGTCTTTAGCTGATGAACATCTATATTTGAAATTTCTTTATTTAAGCTTTCGATAACTTCTTCTATTAATGATTTACGAATATTTAAGGAGCTTATTTTTGTTGAAATAGAATTTATTTTTTGTTTTATTTCATCCAATGTTTCCAAATCTTTTTCAAAATCTGCATTATTTCCAAATAACTGCTTTTTTTGATTCAATTCATCTATAGTTGTTTGAACTTTTTTTAGTGCAGTTTGATACGTGTGTAGAGAGTTTCTATTTTTTATAGTTTTCTTCTTGTTTTAGTTTTTCTAAAAGTAGTTGACGATTTTCTCCGTCTGAAACATCACACCCCAACATAAAAAGGTATAGGGTTTCATATTCAGCAAGATTTTTGTAAGAGTCAAGAGTTTTTAGTGTATTTGAAATTTTTCTATCAGTATAGCGATTATAGTGTGATATTATTTGTCTAAAAGTTGGTTTGCTGTATAGAATTTCTGGAAAAAAAATATTGAGCAGTTTTGTTTCAAAATCTTTATCAAGAATATCATTATTATTAATTTTTCTAATTGCTTTATTTCTTGATAAAAAATTCCTTTGAATTATTATGTTGTCTTTTGTTGTTTCAAAAGAATTTCCTAATTTTAAAGAGATAGCAATATTGTTTTCAATTAAGAAGTTTTTTACAGTAATATATTCTTTGTTTTTATCTTCAGAATCTTTATAAACAATATTTTGGTTTGCGCCAAAACATACATCAATCAGTTTTAGAACTGTTGTTTTTCCGACATTATTACCAGTCTGAATTTTGTTATTTTGCAAAAGTGTATTATCAACAATAAGGTTTAATCCATTATGAAAGGAAATTTTTCTTATAGTTTTATTTGAAGATTCAATATTTAGAGATTTTAAATTTATAGTTTTTGAAATGTCTCCAAATATACAAAAAATACTTGATAACTTTTTAATCTTGTATATATATTAAACTTATGGGGATTTGAATTATGGGACAAGAAGAATTAATTATTACATTTTATAAGATTCATAAATGTGGCTATTACATAGGTAATGATAGAAAATTTGGTAGTATAGATGATACTTTATTTCAATTACAAGATTGGGCTAAAAAAGCAAGTTTTTTTACAGATACAGCTATACTTCCGAAAACTGATAAAATAGGGGCTTCTTTTGATTTACGAAATACCTATTTTTATGAAGTTGCTAAAATAAATTCTGATAATTTCCTTTTGACTCTCTGGAATGAATTACCTGATGTTGAAGGGGAAGTTGCTACTTTAAGTAAAGCAAAAAAAATTGGTGATAACACGAAATGTGAAATAAAAACTCTTGCAGATGATGTTATTCCTGGAACCGCAAGTTATTTTTGGTTTTTACCTAAGATTGGTTATTATGCAACTGTGTGCAAAAAAGGTCGAACAAGCAATAATTCAGAAATGATAGCATATATTCGAAAATTCCTTGAAACATATACTTCGTACTGTCTAACAAGGAGGAATAAAAATGGAGAAATAGAGATATTGGGATATAAAGAAAATAAAAATAAGTCACAAGAAAAAAATATATCACCATATTTCCATGTCTCAAGAGCAGAAGATAAAGAAGAAATTAATTTTATTAATGAAAATCGTACAAAAATCAGAAAACTTGTGCGTAAAGAATCGATTGAATATTCATCTAATATAAGATTGAATATTATGAAAGATTTACTTATTCATATGGGTGTAAAAAAACCTGTTACAAAAACAGAAAAGAGGAAAATAAAGTATGAAATTGATTATAACCCTTCAGAAGAAGAACTTACCCAATTAATAAAGAATTGGGAAATGGAAAACACTGATAGATATGATGATACGGGATTTCAATTTCAAGGTGATGAAACTGGAAAAACACATTGGCTAAGTGGTAGTATTTCTCGAATAAAGAAAGAATTTTCTATTGATTATTATGATAGTGAAGTTATAAATCCGAAAAAACTTTTGGAAGTGTTGAATAATAATCAATCAGTTCTGATAAAAGTATTAAAGCTAAAATGAAAAAAACTTTTTCTAATTTTCTTATAATTCTTATTCTCTCAGTTGTCATAGGATTTCTATCCGCATGGTTTTATGGTAAAAACATTCCTATAGTTGAAATATTGGCAATACTTGAAACTTTGACAAATATTTCAGCTATCTTGTTTGGAGTAATGGGGGTATGGCTTTCATTGATATGGGGGAAAAATTTAGAAGAACAAAATGAAGGAATTTTATATATAAAGAAAACTCTTGTTAGTTCTTTTTCTACCATCAGTGTATTTCTTATTTGTAAACAGACATATCCAATCTTTGTTCAAATTGAGTTTTTTTACAAGATAAAATGTATATGCAGATTCTTTTTGTTTTTTATATCAATAGAATTAACTTTTTTTACAATAATTTCTGTTTTATTTGTGATATTGTCTTTCGATTTTTTTTCATTTGATAAGAATGTTTCTGATAAAAAATTACAAGAGTTAAAAGATAAAAATAATACGCTCTTTTGGCTAACACAAGGCATGGAGCATGACGACTAATTCGTACTAGGATAAAAATCTAGAAAGAGCCGTATAAAATGTATTTTCGTGTTCATTTCTAGTCTGAGCAAGAACAGGATATATAGCTGAAAATAGTTTCAGCGTTAGGGATTGTAGCACCGCCGAAGGCGTTCTCGCGTAGCGAGAATGGAACGAATAGCGGAAGTGCGAAAAAGCCCGACCTGCCGCAAGGCAGGGAACGCCCAGAAAAGGAGAAATAAATGTCAGACATAAACGAAATCCTTTTATACACCGATGAAAATGAAAAAAACAAATGTCTCTGTGTGCTTTGCGGAAGAAGATGTGTGAGTAACGGCTGTTTAGTTAACTGAAATCTATAATACGCCCCGCCAAAATATCAGTTTTCACAATAATAATATTTATAAAGATGGATACTTCCAGAAGAAGCGACTATAAAGAAATTCTTTATAGTTCAAAATGCAGGAAATCGTCAGGTAAAGCGTAAAATCGACCACTACAACCTCGATATCATAATCGCAATCGGCTACCGTGTTCAGTTTGATGTGGCAGTTCGATTCCGAAGATGGGCTACGCAGAGGCTGCATGAATATATCCAATAGTGGTTTGCGATGGATGATGAGCGGCTTAAGCTATGAAACATCACTCTGTTTTGTGTAGCTTACGGTCAGGGAAACGTAATACAACTGATAAGGATTTTCTTCAAGATGTTTTTTTTCTGTGTGGATTACACCTCTCTAGTACAATTCATATCCGGTCAAACTTTATGCGGCTGACTAAAACTGCAGCTCTGCTTTGGGCTGCGAGGAGATGAAATGAATTTTAAAATAACAAAACGTCCGAATCCGCGTGCAAAGGGTTCTTGTCTGTTTCATGCTTCGCCTTTTTATTAAGACGAGCTTACAATTATTGACCTTGCGAAAGATATTAGCGACGGCTGTACTCTGAACGTTACCGATGTGGAGGCGGCGGACATTTCGTGTAAGCGGATTGTCCTTGTTCCATGCTCGGAAATCAGAAAAGAGATTGAGTCAACGGCTTTTTCAAAAGTCAATGTTGTTACAGAAAGTTCTTTGGAATCTTCCTCTGAAGAAACTGACGAAAATGAAGTTTCTGCATAGAACATCATTCTAGTTTTTGCCGCTGGCGGAAGCTGCTGTTTACAAGCTGTTTCTGCTGGCGGTGATTTTTTTATCAAAATCATGTTATACTTATCAAATAATCAATAATGCCATATAAGAAAAAATCCTTCAAAAAAATGACAAAAAATATCAACTGTTCATTTTTCCGCACCTTATTTATTAATAATGCTTATAGGAGCAAAGCGACATGAAAAAGATTATTTTTTGTGACATTCCGATGAAAAGACAGTTGGATTCGATGGTTTATGCTGGTTCTGGCAACACGAATATTTCGTATTCTGAACCTGTTGTTTTCCCAATCAATGCGATGCTTGCCGAAAATCTTAAAAAAGATGATGAGGTCAATGTTATTCTTCTTCGTACTTTAGATAAAGATGGAAATAGCGACAAAAATACTAGTCTGTTTATTAAGGAATTGGATTCTATCAATTCAAAAATAGATGCGAAAATTACTTATGAAACTGTTGATTCAGAATTCAAAGAAACAAAAGATAACCATGAGGCAAGATTGAAAGCAATTTTAGATAAAGTTGAAGAAAATTCTAAGATTTATGCTGATATAACTTTCGGTCCAAAGCCTTTCCCGATGATTCTGATGTGCGTCCTTTCTTTCGCGGAAAAATTTCTTAACTGTGATGTTAAAAGCGTAGTTTATGGAAAAGTGAATTTCGATGAAAACAATAAGGCAAGTTCTCCTGAACTATATGATGTAACTTCATTGTATTATTTAAATAATCTTACAAATTCAATGGTCGCGGCAGATGGAAAAGAAGCAAGAAAAAATCTGGACGAATTCTTTTCTCTGTAAGGTCGTACGATGATTGATGTGAAGGTCAAGAAAAAGAAAGAAGAATTGATTTTGTCTTTATTTGAAGAAATTGTTCAGGTTGAAGATAAATCGTCTTTGGAATATAAAAAACTGCTTCAGAAAATCTATACACCGATTTGGGAATGGACTCTTATTTGTTTTAAGAAAGATGAGGTTCAAAATTCAGGTGTTGAAATCTTTCATTGCATAAAGAGAACACTTCTGAAATATGAAAACAATTCCAATACGTCATATATCGGATATTTGTATTCCTGTATTGAAAATGAAATCCGGCATGACAAGAAAAAGGACGAATTTTATAAATTCCGAGTGTGCACAAAAGATGAATATAACAGAGCAATCCGGCTCATAGATGCGGCAAAAAAAATCGGAAAAAATCCCGGAAATGAAAGTGTTCAGACTTGGCTTTCCAAGCAAGCGGGATTAACTTTAGAGGAAACGAAAGATTTAATTTTTAAGTATTATCAATCGCAAATTATAGAAAATCAGATAAAAGATAATGAAAGTGACGAGGAAATATCAATTTTTGAAACAGATTCTGTCCGCAATAATTATTTAACACCCGAAGAAAGTCTTTTTAAGACGGAATATTTGCTTGAAGACTTGAAAAAAATTGAAAAAGCGTTTGAAAAATGTCAAGAACGGCAAAAATTGTACTTGTCATCATTTGTTACACTGAAAGTTTTGCAGGTTCTGGAACGGAAGTTTTTAATCAGTCAAATTGTTAATTTATTAAAAGAAAGAAATTTTACTAACTTGGAGCTGCTGAAAACTTTTTCTTCTCAATCTGAAATGCCTACGCAAGGAGAACTTGCCGCTAAATTTGGAAAAGACGAGGGCTATATAAGCAACAGAATTTCAGAATTTTTCAAAAAAATTGAATAAAAATATCAACTTGATAAATAATTGTAACTAATATATACAAATAAATAATATATCCAAAACGGAGGATTTTATGGCAGCAACAAAAACACATGACAGAATTCAGAAACTTATTGAATTAATTGGAAACGGATTATATGAAAAAGACGAGGCTGTAAGGCTTGGGCTGTACTGCATTGGCCGGAGAAAGCATGTTTATGCTTGGTGCGCCCGGATGTGCAAAGAGCATGGTTACCCGCCGTATAAAAGAAGCCTTTGCCGCTGAAGGTGATGAGAAAGTCAAATATTTTGAGACCTTGCTCAATCAGTTTACAACTCCGGAAGAAGTTTTTGGAAATATTTCATTAAAGGCATTGAACGGAGAGCTTCCAGAAACAAACGGAAAAGAGGAATATCGAAGGCTGACAGAAGGAATGCTCCCGGAAGCTGATATTGCATTCCTTGATGAAATCTGGAAAGCAAGTCATGCGATTTTGAACACATTGCTTACAATTATAAATGAACGCAAATTTCATAACGGAAGCAAGGTGATGAAAGTTCCTTTAAAAGGTCTTTTTGCGGCTTCAAATGAACTTCCTGAAAAAAACAAAGGTCTTGAAGCTTTATACGACCGTTTTATTTTCAGAATTCTTGTAGATTTTATTCATGATGAGGAAGATTTCTTTGAAATGATTTCTCAACCGGCTGCAGATGAGTTCACTTTGTCAGAAGATGAGAAAGAACTTCTTGTTACAAGCAAGGAATTAAAAGAATGGGCAAAAGAAATTGACAAAGTAACGTTGTCGGAAGTCTCTAAAAATGTCATTTCTGCAATCCGTAAGGAAATGATTCTTCAAAATGAAAAAATGACAGAAGAAGACAAAACGAAGGGCGAAGAATTTGAAGTCGGCGACCGCCGCTGGAAGAAGATAGCCCATATTCTAAAAACATCAGCTTTTCTTAATGACAGAGACGAAGTTGATTTAATGGACTGCTCGCTTATTGAAAACTGTATTTGGGGAACAGAAAAACAGCAGAAACTTGCAAGAGAAATTGTTGAAAAGTGCCTAAAAGAAAATGGAATTTCCTGCGATTCTGCCATTGAAGATATTGAAGAACAAATTAAATTGTTAAAGACAAAAATTGATGATGGATGGTTTGACATCATAAATGAGCCTGAAACAGATAGAATTGTTAAAATTGATGAGCAGGACTGTTATGAGTGTACAAGAAATGGATCTAATGAAACTTGGTATGTAACTGTTGAAAGAGTAAATCATGGTTATTATGATAGCCAGCATGATGTTTATGATTCAAACAAATCCTATAGGACAAATAACAGTTTTTCTAAAAATGGAGACAATATTTCTTGTAACTGGAATTTTACAGTAAATAAAAATCCTGCGAAATCTTACAGGAAAAAGAAAAAATTTTCAGAAATCGCTCATTACACTTTGCAGAACAGCTTCACGGATGAAAATTATACTCCGATTTGCAACGCCATTAATGAAGAAATAAATTCGCTAAAAGAACAAAAAGAAAGAGATGAAATTCCATTCAAAGCGAATCTTTTTGCAGACCAAAGTTATAATGAAAGTATCACATCAAAAATTGACGATTCAATAAAAGCGCTTCAAGATGCGCAGATTGAGCTTGACAAGCAGAAGAACCGTTATTTTAATTCTGAACTTGAACCAGAATTGGCTGTTGGCGATGTGATTCTTAATGACGGAAATATTTATTCAGACGCAGAAATTGAAAAACTTTCCGAAGAGCAAAAAGGAAAAGTGATTGGTGTAGTTTGTATTGCAGATGAAACTGATTATGTTCTTGGAACAGAACAATATTCTTGTAAATGGCCAAAAATAAGAGAATGCTGTTCAGAATATGGCAAATCTTTGCCTGAAAAATATAAGAAAAACTGGCTTGTTCCAAAAATAGAACTTCTCTCAAAGATTTGGGAAAACAGAGACGCAATTAACAAGTCTTTAGAAGCTGTAAATGCTGATTTGCTTGAAGAAAGAGAATACTGGTCATATTCGGAAAATGAGGATAAAACCGCTGCCAAGTATTTTCTTTTTACAAAAGACGGACATGAAGATCATACGACAAAAGATCACGATTATGCAGTTCGTGTAATCCGTGAATGGCGAAACTTTTAGATGATTTTATATGGATAAGCAAACAAAAGCACAGGATAGTTTTTCTGTCATGCAGTTGAAGTTTTCAAATGGTATTCCAGATATTAAAAAACTTACAGAGGAGCAAAAAGCCTGGTTGCAGCTGACATTTCAAAAAATAACGGATATTAAAGGTCTGCAACTGGCTGGAACTCTTCAAAAAATTCATAACCGATTAGTTCATGCAGAGGAAGATATATCAGACAGGGAACTTCAGAAAATGGCTTCATTTATTTTTGAAAATATAGAAGAAATAAAAAGACTTTCGATAAAATAGGATTCGTAAAAATGAAGAGAAAGAACAATCGCTCCAGAAAATATTCTCATAAAGCTCTAAAACCAATTTTGGAACTAAAACAAAAATATCCTGATGGAATAAACGGTATTAATGACTTATCTGAAGAACAAAGTGTCTGGATTCTGATGAAAGTACAGCAGTTCAGAGAATGTATTAAAAAAGTGGATTTTGTCTGCAGGCCTGTATGGTGGGAATCAATGCGTCTTACCAGAAACAAAATTGCACATCAGGAAGAGAATCTGTCGCTAGAAGAGTTGGCGTCGGTAATTTCAACCGTGTCAAAAAATCTTGAAAAAATCGAACATGATCTCAATCAAAATATAAAAAGATATAAGCAGGAATCAAAGGTAAAACGAAAGTTTGAAAATTTCTCTTCGATGGAATTTGGATCAACAGAGGATAAAAAGCAGCTTGTTGATGCAATGGAAGATTATATCAGTCCTTCCGCGCCGGAAGACGTTAAAATTGATTTTCCGGAGAATGAGTATTCCATTCTTGCAGAGCAAATTCTAAAAGAAGTCTTGAATAAAAAAGACTACAAATCTTATGTTTCAACGCATGATGGAATTGCAGAAAATATTCAGACGGATATTCTTGAATGGCTTGAAAAAACTCATGCATTTCTAAAAAAAGAAGACCCATTTAAAGATGAGGCGATATTCATTGAAAAACAAAAAAGACTGTCCGCCGAAGATTTGTCTTCAGATTTGTCAAATGAAAAATCAAAGATTGAATATCATTATAAAAGGCTTCCGTCTATAAGCGAATCAAAAAGAGGAAATATAGAAAAGAGTTCCTTGGATTTTGATTTTTACAAAAAAGTTTGTTCAGCCGAAAAAAGAATTGAAACAGAAACAAATGAAAAAGGCGTTCAAATTGAAATTGTAAAATGGAATTCAGAAGAAAAATTAGAAACTTTAAAGCGAAATTTTATTTCTGACTTGGAAAAGAATTTTATTGACCGAAAAAACAAATGGGAATTAGAACAGATTGAAGCCAAAAGAAAAGAATTCTTGGATTCTTTGTACTCCAAAATTGATAATTTTATCCGAATAGAATCTGTTTTAAGCCCGTTTATTAAAAATCTTGGCAGACTTTGGGATTTAAGCGAAGGTTATTTTGAAACAAGCGGATTTGGAGTTCTTGGAACATTTGCAGAACTGCTTGAAAAAGACGAATCTTTGCAGGAACTTGCGGAACTTTTAGGAAAACAAAGCCGCTCTCAATCCATTTTTGAAAAAGAGATGAGAGAAAAAGTTGCTCTTCATTCAAACTGGCAGGCAAAAAGGGCTTACCGTGGAGAAATCAACGGATTAAAATATTCAAATGATATTTCAGCGGCTTTGCCAAGCGAATTGTCATTGATGAAAAATCCTGCGTTGAATAAGCTGTTCCAGTTGAAAGTTGCTCAAAAGCAGCTGCTTTCCTACGATTATCAGATTCAAGAAGAATCAGATGTCGAGTCAAAAGAAAAGGAAGAAGTTGAAATTGAAAAGAAAGAGAAAAAAGGCCCGGTAATTATTTGTGTTGACACAAGCGGGTCAATGAACGGAACTCCAGAAAATATTGCAAAAACAGTAACATTTGCGCTCTCAAAAATTGCCATTGAGGAAGACCGCAAATGCTATGTGATTTCGTTTTCAACCGCTATCCAGACTTTGGATTTAAGCGATTTTTCAGGCAACCCGCTTGGTAAACTTGTTCAATTTTTGAAAATGTCATTTAATGGCGGAACAGATGCCAAACCGGCTTTGAATCAGGCTTTAAAAATGCTATCTGAAAATGAATGGAAAAATGCAGATGTTCTTATGATTTCAGATTTTGTTATGCAGGCTCTTAATAAAGAACTGGCTGACAAAATTGAAACAGAAAAGAAGAAAAATACAGTTTTTTATAGCCTGACAATCGGCGATTCTGGAAATAAAGAAACAATACAATGTTTTAATCATAATTGGTTTTATGACATGAATAGCCCTCAAGCCGGCAGACATTTAGCAGAACAACTGAATGAAGTTATAAAACATAATAGTTCTGAAAGTGAGACAGGATTGAATTAGAGAAATTATAAACTAGAAATTCTATCCCCCTCCGACACTCCATGTCGTTCTTGCGTTTTATAATGAAAAAAGATAAAGCGAAAGTGCGTTTTTTTTGTAAAGTTGCGCCGCTAGTTTTGGAGGTTGTTATGTCGGAAAAGCAGATTCTTATCAATTGCGCGAAAACAAACGCTTGCGTTTGGTCGGAGGCGGAAGCCGAAGCCAGCAAAAACGGAGAACCGTTTTTGTAGTGAGTTTTCCTTGAAAACTCATGGAAAGCCCGGTCCGCAAATTGTTTTGCGGACACACCCAAAGAAAAACTGTGTTATAATTGCTTATTATGGAATCAAACATGGCTTCTGACAAAAAACGCGACGACATCCGCCGCACTACACGCATTATTCAGATTGACGAGATGCTCCGCGGAGGGGCTTTTGTGGGAATGGACGAGCTGGTTTTTAAGTTCGGCGTGAACAAGCGGACGGTTGAGCGTGATTTTGAGCGGCTTCGGGATGAGATGAACGCTTGCAAGGCACAGGCAGAGGAAGTCGTGAAAGCGGAATTGATTTATGATTGAGCGAGGAAGTCCGGGCAGAAAACTGTTCGGACTTTTCTCATATAGTCCAAAGTTGCGGTTGAGTTGTTCACAAGTTTTATGGTATAATTTGAATACGAAAATTGAGCAACAAAATTGAATTTATTAAGGAGGATATGGATGAAACTGTTTTTATGTTCGCACTTTTCAAGTGTAGGAAGTTTGATAAAAGAAGAAATTGATAACAAGAAAGTCGCATTTATTCCCACAGCTTCGCTGCGTGAAGGCTATACCGGTTATGTCGGCTCGGCTCGAAAGCTATTCAATAAACTGGGGGCAACCGTAACGGAAATTGATATTTCAACGGAGGCTTATTTAACGATACAGTCCGTTTTTGAAGATGCGGATGTGATATATTTTACTGGTGGAAATTCTTTCTTCCTTATGGACCAGCTCCGTAAAACGGGAACGGATGAGCTATTGAAGAAGGAATTGGAAAAGGGAAAACTGATGATCGGTGAATCGGCGGGTGCGATTATATGCGCTCCAACTATCCAATATATTGAACAAATGGATGAAAAGCCGGAGGACTACTCACAAGAAGATGATGCAGGGCTTGATT
>ERZ1035032.1159-NODE-1159-length-17427-cov-7.046397_pt1 | contig 17427 bp, 13 predicted proteins | sample MGYA00520693_ERZ1035032 | MGnify/ENA primary metagenome ERZ1035032 (study PRJEB33766, sample SAMN09781740) | gut metagenome | biome: gut microbiome | host: Homo sapiens | place: Madagascar | study: EMG produced TPA metagenomics assembly of the PRJNA485056 data... | reverse complement strand
ATTCAGCCATTCTCCAAACTGAAGCAACGCTGCCATATTTGACTGATAATGCGTAAATTGCAGTTCCGTTTCCATAATCAACGTTTGATCATTTATAACATATCTATCTGCATGTTCCGCCTCATACTCTGTATTATCCACATGTTCAGCCGGCATATAATCCGGTTCCTGCAACAATGCGACCTCATGTGCCGTATCATTCGACATCATCAGGAAAGAATTGCCTTGTTCTTCTGTGATTTGTGTCATATAAGACATATTTTGCAATGTTGTATAATGATTCATAAAATCCGCATTCAAGCCATCTGCAACATAACAGCTCTCCAACACCTGCATATCTGCATGCTCATTATCAGACCATTGATTATAGTTACCCTTATCATAAATTTCCGCCTGTAGGAATAAAGGTGCTATTTTCATAAGGCTATAGCAGAAAAAATTCCTTTTACGGCTTTTTATTATTGATAGTTTTCCCGATTTATCTGCAAACTTCCCTGTTGTAATATATGTCTGTATATCTGGATATTCATCATAGATGGATAAATCCGGTGTCCACTGATAGTTTGCATATGTCGGATCAAATACTGTCACATCATACCCATTTTCCTCAAACAGTACCGGCATTACCTTTAATGCTTCATTATGTTTGTCTCTCAGAGATTCTGTATTTCTTCGGTTCATTTCTAACGGTGTATATTCATATCCGCCAAATAATGCCGGTGTTCCAAAATTCGTATGTCCTCCGAAAGATATTACATTTGAATAATAGGTAAATCCGGAATACATTTCCTTTAATTCCGGTTTTTCATTGATTAAATACGGAACGAATTGCCCCATTGCTCTATCCATCATTACCACCACAACATTTTTGCCATTCCGATGTAGGGTTAAAGACGGCATATCCTCCTGAGCCGCTGCCACTTCACTCTCCAATTGTTCCACAGATTGATTGATCTGAACTAAATGCTGTCCAGCCATAATAGTTAATGCAATGCTTGCAACGAGGAATACATGTGCCACCTTGCTTTTTAAAAATGCGTATATCAATGTTAGCACAACTATTACTACCAAAATCACACACAAATTACTTAACTGCTCTGGTCTGGTACATTCAAATTTATCTTTATATTGTAAAGTACTTGTTAGCGTTCCATGGTTCTTACCATAGAATAAATATTCAAGCGTAGCTACTCCAGATATAATCCAAATTCCTACATCAAAATATTTTCTCTTCTCTCCTGCCAGCCAATAGAAAACGCCGCACCATACAACAAACAAGCCAGTTGCAAAACATATTGCACTAACAACGTACCATACCGGATTTACATAATAGTTTATATCCACAAATTCCTGCGGAGATGCTGCAATTACAGATGCCGGAATCACCAGGCCCGTTAATACTGCCAAATAGACTGCACCTGAGAAAAACACTCTATGATTTGGAGCAAAGTTACATGATTTAACCCGTATTTTTATAACTCTTCTCAATACAGATAATAAGAATGGGATAATACACAGGAGACCGATTCCTATCATATAAATAACCGGTTTCATATTCTCAGTCTTATAAAATCCCACAGCATATACTGTCAGCGCTACTCCCACACAGGCAAACAACCACTTTAATATCTTCTTAGAATTTTTCAATTTGTAAAAAATTGTTTTCACCAGAGAAAACACATTATTTAATGTCCAGTAAAATACCAGACCTGCCGGTGAACTGTACAAGAAAAACAGGAAAAATATCGCCATGGAGTACAATTGAACTTTAGTTTTCTTAGGATACCCTTTTGTAAATATTACACAAGAGACCAGATTCACTGCCGTCATAATGATCGGCAGCAGATTTGCAGACCTTCCACCGATAGAAAGCAATGCATCCTGTGCACCAAGATCACGGATCGCACCAAAGCTGACACCATTTAATAATTGCAGATGCGACAGGAATTGATATGCAGCAATGAAAAAGGGAATCTCCAGGAATAAAGAGGTTGCTCCCTTCAGCACATAAGTCGGTTTATAATGATTCTGCCGATAGTAAGTCTGCAGAATCATCATACGTTCATCACCCTTAAACGCCTTCTTAATATGCGCCACTCCCTTTTGGAGCTTCATCTCTATATCACGCTCTTCTTCCTGCATGGCATCGGCTCTGCGATACAGCGGCAATACCAAAAAGTTCATTGCAAGACTCAGAACAATGATCGATACTCCGGGATTCCTTGTTATATTATTAGCCCACATAAATATCACTTCAAAAAAAAGCTGGAGCGGACCGATTAAAATAGTATATAAAATATCTCCGATCGACATTTTACTTCTTCTCCTCTGCATTCGTTAACTGATCATACTTCTTCACTAACCAGTCTACCGTTCTCACTGCTGCCTCACCTCTGAACTGCCAGGTCTCCTCGCGAGCAGCTTCTCTCCCTTGTTCATATTTCTGTTCTGTCAGGCACTGATCTATCATATCTTTCAGCTGTCCCAAGCGATCCTCTGTCAGTTTCTCACCGATCCGGGGAAGTGTCTTCTCATACCATAGTGCATCCTCCACCCACCATGCATCATAAATGGACCTGTCAAAATGCGTATCTGCATAGATAACCGGTTTATCATACACAAGAGAAAATTCAAAAATTACTCCTGAGAAATCAGATATCATAATATCAGACCGTCTCAAAACTTCGAAGTTATCATTATCGCGGTTCCACTCCAGTTGTTCAGAATCCGGATATTTTTCCATAAGTTTGTCCAACAATTCCTTCTCGGATGCAAACGACTGAGGATGAGGTCTTACAATAATGTGATATCCTGTGTTCAGTAACTCTTCAATGATTTTCTCCCCAAACCTATTAAAAATAGCACTCGGTCCCCAGGATGGAGCCAACAAAATCGTTCTGTCGTGAGCCGCCATTATTTCACTTTTATTCAGTCTGTCTGCCATTTCATCTACATATGGTAAGCCCACAACACGCAATTCCTTTTCCGGTAAGTCTCTCAACTTCTCTAATTTTCTGACATCATCCTTTTGGAACTCTCCCGCTAATAGGATTGCATCATAATAATCAATTCCAAACATGTGATATAACAGTACATCCCCCATCGCATGCAGCATATGTACATAACACTGTACATCCTTGGAACGCTTCCACTGATATACATCCAATCCCGGTGTCGTGGATAACACTATATTGGCACTTAAAAAATTCAATTTTGCAAATGCTTTATTTCCTTCACCAATAAACTGCCCCTTTATATGCTCATACGGGCACTCTAATACCGGATCATCCGGTGAAGCTGTCATATAGACTACGTCTATTCCCCGTCTGTCGAACTCTCTACAGATCGGTTCAAATACCGGCCAGTATCTCTTATGATCTGAGAAAATAACAAAAGGGCTCTTATTCGTCTCAATTTCCGTTTTACCGACGCTTAATTTAAAACGCAATTTTATCCATGCCATCTTCAGAACATATCTTGCCGCTCCCAGGATTCCGATCAATATAGCGAACAGCATACTGCCTGTGCCGGGATCTATATAAAATTTCATCGACTATCTCCTCCATCGTACTTCTTCAGACATAATACCACCCCTATGCCCAATATCACAAGATAAATACTATATTCCCTTACATTTAACGCTTTTACCCACATTGCTGAGACATTAATTAACCAATGCAGTACAACTCCCGGCAAGATACTGTCAAATGTGAGTGCCAATATTCCCAATAGAACTCCTACCGCCACAGCACATAGGATCTGAAATACGGTATATACAAGTTCTCCTCCATGGAACAGATTTACAATGTGCAGCAATCCGAACAAAACTCCGGATTTTATGATGCTTTTTCCCGGATTGCCACAGTCATATATAAATGTTGTAAGTAAATAGCCTCTGAACAAAAATTCTTCCACAAATACGGTGTATAACATTCCCAAACATATTCTCAGCGGAAAATTACAATTACCCCTACTCACGGAAAATAACAGATTCATTAGCATTACACTGCCCAAAACAGCCAAAGATGCCACGCTTTCACGTGACATCTTCGAAATCCGAGGCATTGCTATTCTATAACCTTTTAACATCTCCCTTTTATACAAATAGTATAAAAGGGCAAACATATAGATTACCAAGGCTATGTTCTTAACTGTATTATCACTCACAATTTCATATATAGCTCCATACAAAGCAAGCCATATAATACATCTCAGCCAACTATTCACTTTTTCCTCCGGGGAAACGTTCCAGATGACTTTCTACCATTTTTTCTATTGTGTAGTCTCGAATCGTGCGTAATGCTTCTTCACCCATCCGTTCTCTGTCATCTTCATATAATACTCTGTTGATCTTATGAATCAGTTCTTCTACATTTTCTGTAGGGATAATATAACCATTCCTACCGTCTTCGATCAATTCCAACCCTGCATTACATCGTGCTGTCGTAATTACTGGCAGACCGCGGCTCATTGCCTCGTTGATCACAAGTCCCCAAATATCCTCTCTGGTCGGAAAAGCAAATACATCCGCTGCATCATAATACTCTTTTAACTGTTCCCACTCCTGAAATGGCAGAAAATGTGTATTAGACAGTTTCTTCCACTTCTCCGGTGCCATGCCTCCCACAAAATAGATTCCGATCTCTTCTTTCAGCTGTTCTGCTGCCTGCAGCAATAAGTCAAATCCCTTTCTGTGAATAAAGCTGCCCACTGCAATTACAATATATCGCTCCGGCATCCCCAGTTTTTCTCTTAATTTCTGCTTTTCCTCCGATGATACGGGTCTGTCCAGAACATCTTTTTGTTCTATGGATGAGAATGGATATCTATATATCTGTTCTTCACTCACACCATACTTTTTATAATACAGATCATGATTGGCGCAGGTACCGAAATACCCCCTGGCTCCTGTCAGAAGAAATCGCTTTAATGCAGACTTATGCTTCTTCTCTTCCTGTGCAATAAAAGCTCCATCCCCTTCGATCCAATAAGGTATCTTCTTTTGCTTCAGATATGCAATCTCCAGAAATCCCGACAGTGATAGTGCATTTCCAATGATTACCCAGTCAAAACGCTCTTTCCGCAATACACGTAAAGGAGCCATAGATAATGCACTATCATATTTATAGTTAATCCCTCTCCCTATAATGCCACGAAAATTATGAAAATCAAATTTTTTCCAGCTGGAATCCCTCTCTGAGGACATTGCACGTTCAAATACAACGGTCAGCTCTGCCTTTTTTCCCAGCTGTTCAAAATATTTCACACGATATGGAGATGGTATATTACATATGTACAGTATTTTCACCGGTAAACCACCTTTCGGCTCCTAGTTAATCTTAAAATAGTCCTTTTGAAACACGGATATATAGGGATATGTCAGCGGATTGTACCCTATATATCCTCCTTGTACAACATACATGAACAAATTTTTTGTTGTCATTACCCACACATAACACAACAGGTAGCAATAAATCCAGTTTTTGTATTTACCACATTTCCTCAAAAGCATCGGCAACAGTAAAATCTCCACCGCCTTCATGGGCGCTCCCATTCTGGAACTCAACATTCCCCATGGGAAGAATAGTACCGTTATCACAAATCCATAACAATATATTTTATACAATAGCAAATCATCCGGATCTGTCTTTCCTTCTTTATTCAATCTATACATCATAGCAGATAGCAGTCCCATCATTACAACCCGCTCTGTGAATCCATACCAGCTGAAAGACACTTCCTGAATATAATACTGTACCGCAACTATTTTGACAAAAGAGAACGCCGATGCCGGAAGGAAATAGATCACACATCCAGACACTCCTGCAACTATTATCATCGCCAATAGCCATTTAACATGTACTTTTTTTATAATAACTATCGGCAGCAACACAATTGCCATACTGTGTATCGTGCACAGCAATGCTACAGCTATCAGATAGCGGATCCACTTATCCTCTTTCAGCCACTCCAGCATGAATCCCAGAAAAAACACCATGACTGTGCCCTGACGACCGCCGGCAAAAAGATAGGTCATGAAAATCGTCGGATACAACAGCAAGAGGCTCAACATACTGTAATCTGCCCATGTTATAATAGCTTTCCAGACGCAGATCATTTGAAATGCAGCTACTACAAAAGTGAACACTTCAAAAGAACATCCTATCTTCAGAAACCCTTTAGATATCAAATAATAGCCTATTTCATCATGGTAATCCTCTCCATAGTAGTTCCCTCGATAGCCAAAATAATCGGTTCCCTGACCATAGCGAAGACAGACCATAGCAGTCAAAAGGATCAAAACAACATAAAATATAATCTTTTTGTTCTGCTCCTTTTTCTGCTGCCATATACTTAATATTGTCATTAGTATCAGTGGAATGTAATACATCCGGCTTCCTCCAGTATCTCCAAATATCTGTCCACCATTTTCTCTATGGTATAATCTGCTATAACATTCAGGCTCGTATTCCCCATATTTTTTCGCAATTCAGCATCCCGGCACAGCTCTATCATCCTGTCCCTAAGTGCACCTACATCTTCCGCATCGTACAGATAACCATTCTGCCCTTCTTTCACCAGTTCAGTCCCTGCTCCGCATTGATAGGTGGTAATCACCGGAAGTCCGCATGCCATAGCTTCATTCACGACCAGGCCCCAGGGATCATAACGTGTCGGAAGTACAAAATAATCTGCTGCGCAATAATATTTTTTCAACTTGTTCCATTCCTGAAAGGGAATAAAATGTATACGCCCGCGATCTTCCGCGTTCTCCCCTCCGATAATGTAAAGTTCCCATTCTTCCGGCATTTCTGCAAATGCCTCCTGTAATAAATCAAACCCTTTGATTTTCACCGGTCGACCTACAGATACGATCATATGCGCTGCTGCTATTCCAAGCTCCCGACGCAGGCTTAACTTCTCTATATCGGATATCGACTCTTGCAGCACATCTTTTTTATAAATCGAAGTAAAAGGATACCTTCTGAGGTTCTGCTTCTCTGCACCGTATGCAATACAGTACTTATCAAAATCATCTGTCGTAGACATGCAGTATTTCGCGTATTTCAATACCCGGCGTTTCAGCCATGCCTTCCATCCTGTTGTCTTAGAGACAATTCCTCCGTCTCCTTCATATAAATACGGAATCTTCCTGCTTCGCAATACAGTAACTGCCAGTTGAGGGGTAAGTGATGCCACGCCTCCAACCAATATCACATCATATTGTTTGTTCAGATAACGAACAATTTCAGGACAAAATGCGCTGTCCATTCCGGTCCGGATTCCCTTTAATATGTGACCGCTAAAATTTGTAAATTCAAATTTTTTCCAGCTTTCGTCCCTCTCTGTCGAGGAATCTGTTTCAAATAATACCGTCAGATCACATCTTTTGCCTAATTCATTATAGAAATTTACCCGATACGGAGATGGGATATTACTCATAATCAATACTTTCAAACTGTTTTCTCCCCTTATATCGTTCTACACTCCGGACTCAGCTCATACTCCGCGCCATTGATTCCCCGCTTAAACTTTGCAATCGGTTCTGTGTGAATATCATCAATTCCCCCCAGATCAAACCAATGAATGCCCTCCTGCTTCAGCATAAGCATCATATGATACAGCAAATAATTATTTGCATTGTCTCTTCTTCCTGCATCATTCATCCATCCGATCAGATAAGTTGCAGCATTTCCATGGATGTACGCGATGTTAAACGCCAATAATTCTCCAGTTGATGTTCTTGCACTGTAGATCTCCAGCGGTCCATTTTCCCTATTCAGCAATTCCTTCAACATTGCAAGAGGTATTCCCTGAAAAGATTTTTGAATCATATAGTTCTGATATAATTCCAAAACTTCATCAGAGGATAGTTCATTCCGTTGAATTGTCATTCCCGTTTTTTCAGCCGCAACCAGTTGATTTCGCCATCGGCTCTTTAATTTACCCCTGATCGCATCTTCGCTTTCCCTTAAATCTACCCATGCGGATTCCTGCATCTTCCCCAGCAATAGTGTATAACCGTTCTGAACCAAAAGATTCATATTATCAGGGTTGTATTCCATCTCCGGTTGGAATAAATACAGTCTCTTTCCAAACTTTGCTTTTATCACTTCCAGCACCTGCAGGATAGTCTCCGGCGATCTGTATTCTTCAAGTAACAATGGTCCTCGGTTGATCCGTACTACTACATGATATTTCATCAATACCTGCACTAGGCCTATTCGGCTGTCATTCCGGTAAACCAGCGCTCTTTTCACCGTCCAGCCTTCCACTGTGTGTTTCGCTTCTCCATAACTCCATTCTTGTGTCAGAGTGCTCTTCTCAACTTCCTCCAGTACCTCTCTCCACTCATTCTCTCCGGCAGTCCAGTTTAATCTGATTTCATCATTCTCTTGTCTCTTTATCTGCAGAGCATATTTGCGTAAAACGGTATTATAGTTATAATTTTTATCTTCAACATTGCATTCTCTACCTACATACCGGCATATTTCCCTATACTTTTTCCATTCATAATTGAGTTCTTTTAATTTAATAAGATCCGCATTTTCTACTGCTTTTCTCAGTTCGTTCAGTGCCCGTGAATAATTTTTTTCTGCTGAAATATCGAACTTCTGCTCAGGACTCACGATCACTGCTCCACATTTTGCAATTCCCATAGTCCTGAGATTCCAAATAACGGCATCTCCCTTCTTCCCTATCATTCCCTCCGGCACTATCAGCTTAGAGCAGTCTTCCACCAAAAATGCTCCTACATTATTACAAAATTCTTTGGCTGATCTGATATCTCCGTCTTCTTCCGGATGTCTGTACCAGAACAGTGTCGGCTTTTCCTCTTTTGCTTGTGCTTTCACGCTTTGCCAGTCAGGTTCTCCATTGCCCTGTACCGGATAATGCCTAACCTCTGCCTTTTCCTTGAATTCCCGCCATATATTTTCATTATAGTTTTCCGGAACGTAACATACACATCTGATCTGTTTACTACTGATATACTGTATGATTAACCTGCAGCCTTCTTCAAAGGTTCCTGTTATGCAGCTGTCGTCCCATATCATCCCTTTGTCTTTGCCTCCACACGTATTCTTTTGGCATTTAATCTTCTATCGATCCACCCGGCGATCTGAAACCGCATCAATGCTGTGCTCCACGCTGCATCTACATTACTTCTCTCTAATTGTAGTCTGTCGCACTCCGGAATTACCGGACAGGAGTTGGTCATAAAGGAATATTGATATCGTGCCCTCCTGATCACTTCAGCTGCCTTCTCTGTATAGTGTTCCTCTTCACCACCACACCAACAGAAACTATCTATTTCACAATCCAATTTCTGCTCCAGACGTTTTTTACTGTCTACAATTTCATGCTGCAGTACTTCCGGAGTATCCGTACTTTCCATACGGTGATGTGTAGCGGTATGACAACCTATATGATGTCCCTTTTTCTGTAGCGATTTCACTTCGTCCCAGGTCATATACCCTTCTTTCGATACCAGGTCCGACGAAATGAAAAATACGCCGTTAAATCCATACCTTTCCAACAGCGGGGCTGCTACATATGCATTTGCTTCCAAACCATCATCAAAAGTAAGCATAATGCCCGGTTTATCTGTAAAAGTATAATTGCCATTCAAAAAATCAATAAGCTTATCCCATGTCACATTTTCAAAATTATCCTGATACCATTGCAGCTGCTTCTCAAAGTTAGCAGCCACCTTCTTCGGCGTATCATGATAATTAATAATCCGAATATAGTTATTGCGATACTGTCTGTTCAGGTTTCTAAGCATCAGCATATTGATACCGAGAACGTCTAATGTCTTCGCTATGATTCTCTTGAATAGAAAAGGGGTGATTCTCATCTTCCTTATCTCCCGTACCTCAATGTTATAATTCTATGAGTTAACTAACTCCTGATACAATCTATAATACTGCTCATACTGACCGGACATCTCATATCTCTCCGCATGCTCCCTACACCTTGCTGAGATCTCCGGAGTCTTGGATATCCTGTGAATTGCCGCAGTCATGCCTTCGATATCGCCCTTTTCCACGACAATACCGCAGCCTTCTCCCACGACTTCCGGGACTGCCGTAGCATTCTGTACCACTACCGGGGTACCGCACGCCATTGCTTCCACCGTTGTAAGCCCCATAGTCTCTTCCACACTTCCGTTCACGTAGATATCCGCCGTAGAATACCATTCTGCCAGCTCTGCATATCCAACCTTGTCCAGACACAAAATATTCTCCGGCAATTCTCTCTTCTGCTTGTCCGATACACCTATCATAACGATCTGACAATTTCCCGGCAATCTGTTGGCAAGCTTCCGAAAAATTACTAAACCCTTTTTCTCATTCCATATAGAAGCTACTCCCAGTATAACCTTTTTATCCTCTAATTGATAGATATTTCTAAGCTTTGTGTAACATGCCTTCATCACCTGCAGGTCTACGCCATTGTAAATTGTCCGGATCGGATAGCAGGACAGATAAGAACTCTGTACCATCCGTTTCAACCAATCCGATACCGTGACGATCTGCAGCTTCTCTACACCACAAAAAGCCTGCTGCTTCCTTACATAATTCTCTGCGGAGGCATCTCGGAACCAAGATGTCGGATACTCCCTGGTCTGACAACAGTTCTCGCATCCTATCTTCCATTTGTCACATCCCACCGCGTCAAAATGCGCACAGTGTCCCGTAAATGCCCAACAGTCATGTAAGCTCCACACAACAGGCTTATTGTATTCTTTTAAAAAGGCAAATAATAATTCGTAGTTCAAATAATATCCATGAATATTATGCAAATGTATGATGTCCGGCTCATGCTGCCTAATGTCTTCTATCAGACGTCTGGTGGCATGTTGTGAATACAGACCATGCCGATCCGTAAGCCTTGTCATAACTGCGTGAAAAATGCTTCCGTACTTTGTCTCGATTCTTATTGCATCAATTCCATCTTCGGCTGTTCCACGACCATAGGCTATTCTGCATTGATCTCCTTTTTGCTCCACATAGTGACTGATATCTGCTGCAATCCGACCTGTACTACCGACAGAACAGACAACGTTTACCTGATAGATTTTCATTCTTACTTACCTGCTATTTGTAACATTTCAGATGTATAGTTTTTCCACGTATAGCTCTCTACCGCTTTATGTGCATTATAACACATCTCTTTATATTTTTCTTCGTCAAGGCTTTCCAATTCTTTAATTGCATTCATAATTTCCTGTGCTGTATTCGAACATACATATTTTCCAAACGTTATCTCCTGTCCAAACATTTGCACAAAGTTGTCATTTGGCATTGTAATAATCGGATTATAAAAATACATCTCTTCAATCACAGAAGACATCGCAGCCCATTGGGGAGTAGTATTGACACATGCGAAGGCATCTCTCAATGTATTATAATATACCTTTCTGCCTTCTTCCTTATCCTTGGACAAGTAACCATAACACTGCGCAAAATCAGGAATCTCCTCTCTGCCTAATGCTTTACAAAGCTCTCTCTGTTCTACCCCGATTATCTGCACATTCCAGGAATCACCCGTTCCATTCAGAGTTTCCACTGCCTTTACCAATTCACATGCGCTACCTATATATTGTTCACGACCGATAAATACGATTGACTTTGACTTTCTTTTTAACGGAATTGATCTCTCATCCGCATCTTCCACCGCATTGATGACATTACCAAGGTATGCCGCCGATTCCACTCCGTGCATCTGCAGCCACTTAGCCGAATCCGGGAACAGTGAAATCACATAATCACACTGCGCTAAATATTCCTCTTCACGTTTTAATTCCCGCTGCTCAAACCAGTCCGGCTTTCTCTGTTTAAATTTTTCAAAGTAATAGCCATAGCTCCAATCACAGAACATCATACAAGGTTTCTCTGTATATTTCTTGGGATTCCAGCTATAGCTCAACGATAGGAACAAATCCGTATCCGGGTATCTCTTAACTGCCTGTTTCATTCGATGTTTGCATATTGCCTTGTGTAAAAAAGAACGTTTGAAGTCATAAGAAGTATCATGGTCAAATGCCACTCTCACAACACGTCCCACTGTTGTATTGAACAGATATTCCAGTCTTGGATCCGGTGCCATATTTATGCGATTTATCCTTGCTTTCCAGTCCTTCTCAAAAGATCTCGTCATAAGATACGGAACATTACTCCACGTAGATAGCAAGGAGGAATCTCCATCCGTAAAAACTGTTATAGTTCTGTTTGACATAATTTTCTTCCTACTATGCTTTCTTAAAAAGACTTGCCATCTTACTTTTTAAGGATCCTGATTGCACGAATCTATCTCTTAATTCATCCTGATATCGTTTCCCCCAAAACACATTATTTCTTCTATATGCTTCCTGCCTGCTCTGACTACATATATATTTCAAATAGCTTTCATATTCCTGCAATGGATTTAAGGGGAACTTTTCTCGATCTCCAATAGGTTCTCTTATGTATTGCTCAAATATTTCATCGTCTGCGTCAATTCTCCTGACTTGTTGCACTACTTCTTCAAAGGTAGCATATTCATGGCAATTAATAAATGCTTTGGAATTAAAATCCTCTGCCACTCTGGGATTACCCCAATAAATGGGAATCGTTCCTGCTGCAAAAGCCTGCAGTATTTTCTCCGTGGTATATCCACTCGTAGATGAGTTTTCAAAAGCAATCGTAAATTTGTATTTCTTTTGAAATTCATACTTGTCTGCAACAAGTTGTCCATCCATATTGTTCAAAAATTTACCGCCGGAATCTACCCTTTTGTATTCAGATAACGCGTGAAAGAAGTCTTGTCTTTCTCTCCCTGCATTGGCATTAGAATATATAAAATTACAAAATCTATTTTTTTCTACAATCTCGTCTTGTGTAATTAAATGTTTATTTATTGCTCTCTGATAATCAATATCGTAGAAATAATACAGCGGTATCCTTTTATATCTGTCTTCAAACTGAATATGTCCGAATCCTATCGCATAATCACATATGTTAAAATCAGGCTGTAAATTTTCACCTGTCCAAAATATTCGAACGCAATCATATTTTAAATGTTCATGCCCAAAAACAGAATAAAATAAGAAATCAGGATCATCACACTCTTGCACATTTCCAAATATTTTTTTTAATATCGGAAGTGTAATATTCCGCATATCATCTGCAGGGAAATCTACAAATTTTACTTTTAATGGTTCTTGCATTTTATTATGTCCTCTATATTAAAATAGGCTTATTGCAATATAATATGTTTTGGTGCTGTCAGGAAGCGAATTGTTATATCCTTAGCATACTCCTGCATTATTTTCGTGATTCCATGGTTCATGACATCCAATCTTGCATTTTGTGTAGCTAAAGCCATTTTATCGTCCCCATAATTTTCTTCCACATCATGTGAATAACCATCAAATCCAGCAAGCCATATACCAGCCACCTCATAATTCATCAGAAATTTAACAGCCATAAGACCTGCATTGTCCCTAACACCATCTTCGGTATTCAACAATTCCCGGTAATTTGTTTGTAAATATATCTGGCCAGCTGGTATGTTAGATGTCACAATGCATTTTGCTTTATCTCCATCATCTAATTCACGGAATCTTCGTAAATTGCTTACAAAGATAAATTGTGGAGCAACCTTTTCATATGCAAAATTAACGCTGATGGTCACTACATTTTCTTTTTGAGCCTGTTTCGTAATTATTTCTTTTTCGATAACGCAGCTCTTTCCCGGAGCAATCAGCAAAATTTCTTTTCCTTTTAAAAATTTCTTAAGATCGCACATGTGCTCTTCCTGTACATTTCCATTTTCCATGTATTTCCAATACAATTCTTCAATGTATGCCTTATCAAAAATAACTTTTTTATTCTCTTCCATTAGTGAAAATATTTCATCTATATTTTCAACAGTCAAAGTATTCTTCTCACACAAATAGTTTGCATAATTAGGATGTATATTATGTTTTGCTGATAAATAATTAGGCAGGGAATAGCCCCAATAATTTTCTTGATAAAATCGATTTAGTATGCTATCAATAATATTTAATATCGGTTTCAGTTCATATTCAGTACCTATATTGTCATTTAGATATTCTACAAACAATTCAGTATTCAGATTTCCTGCCCCTCTGCCCATACCATATACGCTTGCATCTATAATCACATCTCGCTTAGTTCGAATATCTACAAGTGCCTGAGCATTCGAATATGACAATTGCATATTGTTATGAGAATGATATCCAATCTTTATCCCCTGAAGTAAAGCATGTTCGACCAAGTAGAATAATCTCATTAAATCTTTTCTTTTCATAACACCAAAACTATCAACAATATAAAATGCATACGGTTGAAGTAAATTCACTTGTTGAATTAATGCCAAAAACTCTTCATCAGTATAGCTAAGAGATACCATCGGCTGTACAAATACTTTATATCCTTTTTTCTTTATGTCACTACACATATTGATTGCTGCATCCATATCCTTCTTATGAAATGCTACACGAATACCCTCAACAGAAGTTCCATCATATATCGGTAGTTTATGGACATCATATTCTCCATAGTTTATCATGCATACAAACATGCTACCTGCACGGTTTATCGGAAGAATCTGTTGTATCTGTTCTACGGTATTATATTTTGTTTTTTCAGATTCATATACTTCTTTCTCTGTCAAAAAACCACATTCAATAATATCTATTTTGCTCTCACATAATGCCTCAGTAATTTTTAATATATTGTTTTTTCCAAATTTCCATTGATTACAATATCCACCATCTCTCAATGTACAATCCAATATTTCAAATTTTTCCATTCGGCAGTCCTTTCTCATTCAGTCCCTAAATATCATATTATTGATTCAATCTATAGTTATATACGGCATCCGCGAGTACAAAATCTTCCAGCTCATCAATATCTATTGCTTCAATCTCGCCAACTTCGACAAGATATGGGTTATCTCCAATGCGTCTATTCATTTCCGTGATTACTCTATCCCGGTAAATATAAAATCCGCTAGTTTCTTTATATAATATAGGCAAATCCTGGGTTCGTGGAATTGCATCTAATTCATAATTAAACGGTCTACCATCTTTCCATATAAAATCCTGTATCTTTTCGACAGCAAACGCAGAATCATATTTTCCGCTGGTCACTGCTGCTATCCCTTTTTCTATAGATTCTTTAGAAATAAATGGAGCAGTTGTATGCGTCATTACATAAATATCAGCCTGTACTTCTTTCGCAAACGCAGCTAAAACCTCATTCATTTTTGTAGAATCCTGATCAAGGCATTCAGATCTCTGCAAATATTTTACCCCGCTTGGTAAATATTCCTTTATTTGCGGATTGCTACAATATACATAGACTTCATCTATTTGTTCAATTGACAGTAATGCAGATAATATATATGTGCAAAGAGGCTTTCCATTTGTAAAACTTTTTGTATTTTTCTGGGGCAGTCTTCGATTATTTAATTTCATTGGAACAATCCCTATTATTTTCATCTTGCTTCTTTCTCCTATCACACTATCTATGATATTTCTTTTTAATCTGTTCGCAAAAATATTTTGTCTTTATATACCATTGTTCGTCTCGATGTTTCAATTCAAATTTACTGGATACATCCCCAAGTCTAAATGAATCTATTACTTGCGGATATGGACTCCTGTCCAGTACATCCTGAGGTACATTATTACAATATTCATTGAGTCCAAATTGAGAAGGATCCCTAAATGGTTTCACTCCATATTTTTTGCATAACAAGCTTAATATGCTTTGATCATGTCTGTTCTCTATAAAACCTTCATAATTATCTTTACCTATTCTGTTAGGAATATCTGACACTATTCTCTCATCTAGTATGTATTTCTGCCACTCTGTAAACAATCGTAGTACTCTTTCTGTTTTTTTACATATAATATATCCTGACAGAATTTGATTAGTATCCGTGTAAGCTGGTGTATCGCATTCCATTAGTATAAATGCATCTCGTTTTGTATATGTTTTCTCCAAATGGTCTAACGAAAACACCATAATATCTGTGTTTTCGCGTTCCATTGTCTGAAGTAAATATGAAATTTTTTTTACAAAAATAGCTCCGGCATCTGTATATATCAGTATGTCGCCCTCATTAAGCCTTTCTAATGTTTTTAAAATAATATATGGTTTCCATATCCAATAACCTCCGCCCCGTTTCTGCATCAGGAGGTTCTTATTTTTCTTTCTAAACTCTTCATCTAAGACTTCAGGTCCATATGCAATTGCCACATCTGCGCCGTATTTTTTTGCCATTTTACAATTAAATTCTTTTGCCTTTTCAAATTTTTCGTTACCATATGTGATTGAAACAATCATCTTTATACTCCTCTTTTTGATTCAATGAGTACATGTTCAATACTTTTCACATCCTCCATCATAAAAACCATTTGAATTTTGTTCTTTGCATTCCTGTAGTATATATATCATTGATATTGGCAGCATATAAATAATAGGAAGCATATACCTAATATATCCATTTACTGGTGACGCGCAACATATTAAGAAAGCAATTATTATTGGAACCATAACTCCCATCGCATAATATCTACGTTTTATTATGCATAATCCAAGACCAAGCAACACAAACCAAATATATGTCCCCATACTATACATGAATCCAAAGCATGGTGTATGTTTTAGAAATTCAGCAAATTCCTCTAATTTATAAGTTCCTTCGGTATTCCATTGTTCGAACCATACGCTTATATCTCTCGGTGCATATGCTACAACTCTATATGTTCCACCTGCACTACCACTACCAAATTCTACGCACTCTCCATATGCTGGATAAAAATAACCATATATATTATTTATTGTTGCTTTTATATACGTCATTGGGTGTTTTTTTAGCATTCCCCACCACATCCCAAAATATTCCTCCATTTCTTCTGTAGTCTCTGCTCGAAAGCGACCCTTTACTGCGTCGGAAATCTCAGGATTATACGAATCTGCTAATTCATCTGAATCAAAAAAATATTTTGATAATATGTCCTTTTCTTCTTCTGTTATTTCGTCTGGATGCTCTAAGCAATAGCGTGCTGTTTGCTGCAAAGGAATAGATAGTGCTTCCGCAACTCTCCCTTCCGCAATATTATATTTCGGCATAAGTAGATTGTGATATCCCATATTCAATACGAGTGATTCCATTAACAAAAATACAACCATTAACATAGCTTTTCTTTTTTTTGTACATGCAAATATTGCTCCCCATGCCAAATAACTTCCTAATAATAGATAAATTCCATCTTTTCTAAAGGCAATGATAAAAAAAGTAGCAATCCCCCCCACAAGTATCATCCATTTCCAATTTAATTGATTAAATTTCAAGCACAAAATATAAAGGTATACCAATACAATACAAAATGCACTATACATACTC
>ERZ1035032.1155-NODE-1155-length-17466-cov-4.758543_pt1 | contig 17466 bp, 33 predicted proteins | sample MGYA00520693_ERZ1035032 | MGnify/ENA primary metagenome ERZ1035032 (study PRJEB33766, sample SAMN09781740) | gut metagenome | biome: gut microbiome | host: Homo sapiens | place: Madagascar | study: EMG produced TPA metagenomics assembly of the PRJNA485056 data... | reverse complement strand
GGGAAAATCATAGAAAAATACGGTTCTCAGACCGCATTTGCAAAGGAATTTGGGATTTCTGAGAATGTATTTTCCAAAAAAATGAACAATAAGGTTAGATTCAATACGGACGATATGATGAAGATAAAAAATATGCTCGACATTCCCGACAGTGAAATTAATCTATATTTTTTTACCTTATTAGTTTAAAAATATTAAACCAAACAAACGGCAACATGAAAGGAATGTACAATGTGATAGCTGAAAAGATTTACAAAGCCATGGAACAGCAGGGAATGACTACATACAAGCTGGCGCAGCTTATAGGCATGAAATATGAATTGCTCAGGCGAGTTTTTCATGGTAAACGAAAATTGACGGCAGATGAATTGCTTCTCATCATGAAATATGTTGATGTTGATTTGAAAGCAGACTAAAAGCAGAGCGTCGTCACACTCTGCTCAGTCGGTAGATTATTTATTTTTTCTTAGTTTGCGACAAAGCGCTTCCGGCAACGGTTTTGCTGTTTTTGCTGTAGCGTCCGCCGCTTAAGATTTTGGAAGCAACCGAAGCAACTTTGCTGCTTGTCTGTTTCTTGTTTGCCATAACATCACCCCCATATATGAGTATATAAATCGATTTACAGTTTATAGTATACCATATTTTGTAGTGCTTGTAAATGTTTTTAAAATATTTGATTGTATAAATTTCCGTGAAAGCAATTACATGAAAGGAGGAAAGCAAATGGACACAAAAAATGTACATAAGTCGACAGAGGATGTAATCGGAGAGGTTGCACATCGCGAAATCAGTCTCGGCGAAATAATAAGGGCATTGAGGAAAAGAAACAAACTCACAATGCGAGAACTTGCCAATGCTATAGGAACAAGCAAAGAAAATATATACAAATATGAACACGGTAAAGTTACAAACATTCCGCTTGATAAGTTGGAATCTATTGCAAAAGCTTTGGAGGTTTCCCCTGCATATCTTACGGGGTGGGAGTGCAACTTTAACGAGATAATGACAATGAGCGATTATCAAACAAAATTCGCGGAATTGGCATTAAAGGAAGTTGAAACGCTTGTAAACGACAGATATTTGCCGGTGCTTCTTCGACGCAATATGGAAAGCACAGTCGAATTGCTGGCGGAATTAATAAAAGCTTGCGACAGATAATTAAAAAAGACAGGAGATGATAACGATGCTAATTCCTACAGACCCGAACAGGCAACAGCTTGTGAATCAATTTATTTGCGATTTGATATTTGAAACGCTTAGCAAAGAACTTGAGAAAGGCGAGTACATAAAAATTTCATACCGCGAGCTCATGTTGGCGCTTTCATACACAGAGCAAAAGGCGACTGAATTGCCATTAAGATTTGATAATTAAAGAGAGGATGAATCACAGTGAAAGAAGTAAAAACGCTCGAAGACATTGAGAAATTAGACCGTGAATTTCTCATACCGAAAGACGTTGCGCCGATACTCGGCTGCGACCAGTACGGAATTAATGTGCAGGCACGGGATAACCCCGATATGCTCGGATTCCCCGTAATCGTTATCAAAAGCAGAGTGAAGATTCCGAAAGAGGGATTTCTGAATTTCTGCCGATTCGGTAAAGTGGCAAATATCGAAGAGAACGGTGGCTTGAAATATGAGCGGCTCAAAAATCTTTGGGGAGTGGGGGTGAATAATTATGATACGGAAAATCATGCGGAACATGGCGAAGCGCAGCATTAAGCGCATGGGCGTTAAGAAAATGCATCGCAGATGCGGCATTGAAAACAAAAGCTTTTTCCAAAAACATTGGAAGGAATACGTTTAGGGGGTTGCTGATATGAAGCACGGGAAGCGTCCGACGGTTCGGCAAAAAAAGCTTTTGGCAGAAAAACGGCTGAATCCCGACAATTGGCTTATCGTAAAGGACACGCCGACAGAGATGCACATTGTGTACCGGTATACGGAAACGGGATTGAGAGTAATTAAAAAGGAGGGCAAAACATGAACATGGCAAAGAGAGTGTATTTAACAATAAACCTCGCGGCGATATGGATTGCGGCGCTGCTTGTGTGCGATGCTGTGGGTTTGGGAAAGCTGTCGTTTTGTTACGGCGCGGCGGTGATGTTCGCGCTTGTGATGTCAACGGTGACAGCGTATGAACTGATTAAAAGAAATTAAAGGAGGCGATTGTATGACGTATCGGACATGCCCCGAATGTGGGGCACATTTAGACCCGGAAGAAAAATGCGATTGTCAAAAGACTAAGGAGAGTGAAATATTATGGGATTTCAGCTTAATGAAGCAAAAAGAAGCAAGGCAAAGCTCCGGCTTACAATAGACGGTCCGAGCGGAAGCGGAAAAACATACTCTGCGCTGCTCATAGCGTACGGGATAACGGGAGACTGGTCAAAGATTGCCGTTATTGATACGGAGCGCGAAAGCGCGAATTTGTATTATGATTTGTGCGGAACCGGAAAAAAGTATCTTGTGGGACAGATTAATGCGCCGTATACGCCGCAAAAGTATCTTGAGGCATTACAGGTATGTGAGCAAAGCGGCGTTGAGGTTGCTATAATTGACAGTCTGACGCATGCATGGACTGCCGAGGGAGGACTGCTTGATATACATGCAAATGCCGTTAAAGCACAGAGAACATCAAATTCATACACGGCATGGCGTGATGTGACGCCGCTGCACAGAAAGCTTGTGGACGCGATACTGACATCGCCCATGCATATAATTTCAACGGTGCGCTCCGACACGGAATATTCACAGGAAAAGGATTCAAACGGGAAAACCGTTGTTAAAAAAGTAGGCATGAAGCCGCAGTTCCGCAAAGGACTTGACTACGAAATGACAATTGTGTTTTCGCTTGAGCAGAGTCATATGGCAACCGTGACAAAATCCAGAATCAGCACTTTTCCGGTCAATGATATGCTTATGCCGACATACGAAACCGGGCAGAAGCTTTTAAAGTGGCTTAACGAAGGTGAAGACGCGCCCACATGCACCGAGTGCGGAAGAAAAATAACTCCGTTCGGAAGCATGAGTGCCGAACAGGTTGCTCTGCACGGACAGCGCAAGTACGGCAGAAGCGTGTGCGTTGAATGCGGTGCAAAGCTTAAAGAGCTTGATTACGGCGAAAAAACGGAGCAGAATGCCCCTGTTGATGTATTAGCCGACAAGAAGGAGGAGAAACCGATTGAAAACAACGAAGATTAAAATTAAAAACTTATTCGGTATTTCCGAACAGGAGCTTGACGGACAGAGCGTTGAGCTGCGCGGTACAAACGGGAGCGGCAAAACATCTGTTATAGACGCTGTGAAATACGCGCTTACAAACGCCTCCGATCGTGATTACATAATTCGGGATGGCGAAACAGAGGGCGAAATAATTATAGAAACCGACACGGGGCTTAAAATCGACCGCAAAAAGCGCGCTTCGCAGGCAGATTATAAATCCGTTAAAGAGAACGGAAAAGAAGTATCCGCACCGGAGAGCTTTTTACAAACCTTGTTCACACCGCTGCAGCTCGACCCGGTGGCGTTTACACTCATGGACAAAAAAGAACAGAATCGGCGAATACTTGATCTGATTGATTTTCCGTGGAATCTTGACTGGATTAAGGAGCAATTCGGAGAAATTCCCTCATGGGTCAATTACGAGCAGAATATATTGCAGGTGCTTTTTGACATACAGGACAAAAACGGCGACTACTACAAAAACCGCGAAGATGTCAACAGGGATATAAGAAACAACCGCGCATTTATTTATGATATAGCAAAGGACATTCCGAAGGATTACGATTGCGAAAAATGGGACAGCTACGATATAGGCAGCCGTTACAGAGAGCTTGAAAGAATCAGGGAAAACAATTCGGTTATCGAAAGGGCAAAGACCTTTAAGGCGCATTATGAGGACAAGCTGCGCGGAATACAGGCAAAAAGAGATATAGCTGTTAATGCTGTGGATAAAAGCATTGACGAAGAACGCACCTCGCTTCTTCGGGCAATTGAAAGACTTAATGCAGAGATAGAGGCAAATAAGGAAAAGCTTGATTCGTTAAGCGAAAAAAGAGCCGATAAAATTAAAGTTTGCGAGGCTCAGTTCAACGAAGAAAAGGCAAAGCTTGACGCCGACACTCAGACCGCGGAGAAATATGCATACAGCGAACCGACCGACACGGCTTCAATAGAAGATGAAATTAAAACGGCGGAGGAAATGCGCAAACATCTGAATGAGTATCGGAGAATGATGCAGTATAAGGAAAACATTGAAAAGCTCACGGCGGAATCGGAAGAATACACAAGAAAAATTGAGCTTGCGCGGACTCTTCCGGGGAAAATTCTCGAGAGCGCAACAATTCCGATAGAGGGTCTGACCGTTAAGGACGGAATACCGCATGTTCACGGGCTGCCGGTATCCAATCTTTCAGAAGGTGAAAAGCTTAATCTTTGCGTGGATGTCGAGCTGTCGAGACCTAATTCATTGCAGATCATCCTTATAGACGGCGTTGAAAAGCTTTCCGATGATAACCGTCAAAAACTGTATGACAAGTGCAAGGAAAAGGGCTTGCAATTCATAGCAACGCGAACAACCAACGACAGCGAGCTGGAGGTTGTATACTTGTGATAACGAATGAAAATTATTTCAGCCGCGAGAATGAAAAAAAGTATATGGGATCTTCTCAGTTTAAAGCATTCATGAACTGCGAAGCCGCCGCGCTTGCGGAAATCAACGGAGAATATGAAAAAAAGAAGACTGCGGCTCTTTTGGTCGGCAGCTATGTTGACGCACATTTTGAAAAAACGCTTGACGTTTTTAAAGCGCAGAATCCCGAGCTTTTCAAGCGTGACGGTTCTTTGAAGTCCGACTATTTAAAGGCGGAGGAAATCATCTCAAGAATAGAACGGGATGAAATGTTTATGCGTTATATGTCCGGGGAGAAACAGGTAATTAAAACTGGCAGAATTGCAGGGGTTCCCTTTAAAATCAAAATTGACAGTTATCATGCCGGTGCAGCTATTGTCGATATGAAAATTATGAAGGATTTCGAATGCATGTACAAACCCGGTGAAGGCAGGCTCACATTTATTGAATACTGGGGGTATGACATTCAGGGCGCAATTTATCAGGCCGTAGAGGGCAACAGCCTTCCGTTCTTTATTGCCGGAGCAACAAAGGAAGAAGAACCGGATATCGGAATTTTCCAAATACCGCAGGGCTATCTGGACGCGGCGCTTGATATTGTAAAGGAATATGCTCCGCGATTTCAGGCAATTAAGGACGGGCGCATCGAGCCCGTAAGATGCGAAAAGTGCAGCTATTGCAAGAGAACAAAGAAACTGAATAAAATTATAACTTTGGAGGATTTGAAAAATGAATAACGTTTCGCTTATAGGACGATTAACCAAAGACCCGGAGCTGCGGAACACTGCGGACGGCACAGCAGTCTGCTCGTTCTCGTTAGCCGTCAGAAGAGGCTTTAAAAATGCAAACGGAGAATATGATGCGGATTTTATCAACTGCTCTGCATGGCGGAATACAGCGGAGTTTGTTTCGAAATATTTTAAAAAAGGTCAGCAGGTAGGGATTTGCGGTCAGATAAGAACAAGCAAATGGGATGATAACGGAACGACAAGGTATTCCACCGATGTGGTTGCTGAAAAAGTTGATTTTGTAGGAAAAAACAGCGGAACGAATGAGGCGAATTCTTCGGCAAATAACGATATAGGCGGCTTGCCGCTTCCGCCGGCAGTTGATGATGACGATTTACCGTTTTGAGGTGATATAGATGCAGATACAGATTGACAGCCGCGAAAAGCAAAAGGCTATAAAAAAGATTATATCCGAATTTAACAATCGCGAAATTATGCACTTTACGAGTAAATTGTATATTGGCGATTATATGTCGCTGGACAATCCCCGGACCGTTGTTGACCGCAAGCAGAATCTGTCGGAGCTGTACAGCAATTTATGTCATGATAGAAAACGTTTTTGCGCCGAGTTAATCAGGGCGCAGCAGGCAGGGATTAAACTTGTGATTCTTGTTGAGCATGGCGGCAAAATCAAATCTGTGCAGGACGTCAAAGAATGGAACAATCCGCGGCTTGAACAAAATCCGTACGCATGGGACGGAATGAGAATGTACACCGAGATTAAACGCTGTGAAAAGCTTTACAATGTTGAATTTCGGTTTTGCAGCAAGGCAAATACAGGTTCGGAGATAATAAAAATACTGGGTGAGAAAAATGAATGAAACAGCGGAAAAAATTAAGCAAAGCATTAACATGTATGATATTCTGACGCGTTACGGATTCAAATTACACCGCCGTAATTCAATGTGCTGCCCTTTTCACAGAGAAAAGACTGCCAGCTTTAAAATCTACAGAAACGGAGAACGTTACCACTGTTTCGGTTGCGGTACTGACGGCGATGTAATCAGCTTCGTTATGAAATATTTTAATCTGTCCTACGGGCAGGCGATATCACGCTTGTCAAATGATTTCGGGATAAGTATTCCCGGGATAAAAAAGCTCTCTCTTCATGACAAATCCAAGGTACAGAGAGAACTCAGGCAGAGAGAGCTGCAAAGGGAAGCGGAGCGGCAGGAGCATGACAGACTGCTCAATGCGTATAATGCGGAAGTAGATGAGCTTGTGAGATTACAAATGTATATACGGCAGTATACTCCGAAATCTCCGTCCGATACTGTAAACAAAACTTATATTGAAGCAATAAATAAATTACCGTATCAGAAATATAAGTGTGATATGGCAGAAACAGAGCTTCAGGAATATGAAGAAAGGAGCGGGCATAATGCAGCTGACAGCAGTGCCGGAATATGTCAAAGAGGACTATCTGCAAGGGTTAGAACCGTTTGAATGGCTTTACGCGTACAAGGATAATAAATTTATGCTTGCTCAGGCAGTAGAAATGATGCGGGCACAGGCGTGCGGTGTGGGTGTAAGAAATTTTATGGCGTTGTGGAAAGCGTATCTTTCCTCTGTGCAGTCGGCAAAGGTTTCTGCCGAAAGCAACACAACGGACTTTTCCGGACAGCCTATGGAACTTAACTGCGGTGATTGGATAGCCGACGATTTCGGGGTACACGGAACAGATCGTTTCGGCGGAGAGGTTGAAGCATGCAATCACCCGATAATGCCCGTGCAAAGACTTGTAAACGTTGACACGGACACAGAAAAGCTTGTTCTTGCATATAAGAAGCGAGGAGGAGTCTGGCGCACGGTTACGGTGGATAAAAAGACCCTTGCGAGCACAACAAGCATAATTGCGCTTGCGGAATACGGGATAGCGGTCAACAGTGAAAATGCGAGGAATCTGATAAAGTATCTCGCTGATATTGAAAATCTCAATCTTGAAACAATTCCCGAAATAAAAAGCATCACGCGGCTCGGATGGATTGACGGCTACGGTTTTTCACCGTACACCGATGAGCTTGTTTTTGACGGTGAAACGGCTCTCCGCGATTTCTTCGCCAGTGTGCAAAGCAAAGGTGACTTTGTGACATGGCGCAGGGCGATAAATGAGATCAGGGAAAACAATGTTATCACAAGAATGTATTTAGCCGCCTCTTTTGCGAGTGTGCTTGTAAAAGAGTTTGGTGGGCTTCCCTTCTTTGTGCATCTGTGGGGCGGAACGGAAGCAGGCAAGTCGGTTGCGCTTATGGCGGCAGCGTCTGTATGGGCAAATCCGTCAATAGGCGAATATATTCACACCTTTAACAGTACGGCAGTCGGCCACGAGGCTTCTGCGGTATTTGTGAACAATATGCCGCTTATGATTGATGAATTACAGATACAGAGCGAGCGGAAAAAGTTTGACGATTTAATATATACGCTTGCCGAGGGCGTGGGAAGAAAGCGCGGAAATGTAAACGGCGGACTGCGTAAAGTCGGAACATGGCAAAACTGTATCCTCACAACAGGAGAAATGCCTATAATAAATTTTAATTCGGGGGGCGGCGCAGTAAATCGAGTAGTCGAAATTGACTGCAAGGATGAAAAACTCGTTTCTCAGCCGCTGGAGTTTCTTCCGGTAATCCGCGCAAATTACGGACATGCCGGGCAGATTTTTATTGCACAGCTCCAAACGGCAGACGGTATAGAACTTGCAAGAAAACTGCAAAAGACCTACTATGTCAATCTTACATCCGATGGTGAAATTACCGATAAGCAAGCTCTTACCGCAAGTCTTATACTTACAGCTGACGCGCTTGCAAACGAATGGATATTCGGCAGCAGGCAGGTATTGAAAACAACGGATATAAGACCGTTCTTATCTACAAAAAGAAGCGTATCCGTGAATATACGCGCGCTTGAATATATTTATGACTATGTAAATATCAATATCAACAAATTCAACAACAGCGATAATACCGGAGAAGTATGGGGAATTTTTGATGATAACTGCATTTATATCATCAAAGCACAGTTCGACAAGCTATTGCAGGCGGAGGGTTACAGCTCGCGAGCGTTTCTCTCATGGGCTAAAAGCAATAATGTTATTGATGCGGATTATCAGAAGACAACGAAGAAAAAAATAATCAAAGGTGAGTATGTACGCTGTGTGTGTATCCGTAAGGATATGGAGGGTATCAGTATGCAGTGCAAAGAGGATGACGGTCTCCCGTTCTGATAAAAACTTCTCTGCCTGCGCCGTGCCCCTGTATCCCCTGTCGTGCCCCTGTTACTGCCCCTGTGCAAATCCCATTATATAGGGCAATGCCCCTGTATCCCCTGTTTTTTCCGGATAACAGATATATATACGTACGCATGTATATATAACCTTGCAAAACGAATACATACACATTCGCGCGTAGAGATTTCAATTTTAACAGGGGCAACAGGGGATTTGGCTATACACGGGCGTTTTTACAGGGGCACGCACGGGGGCACGACAGGGGCACGCAAAAAAAGCAGGGGCATAAATATGAATTAAGGAGCAAGGTTATGAGAAAAGACAAGGTAAAGAACAGTGATAAAAGATCTGATATTCCTCCAGTAAACCCATGCTTGTACTGCGGCGAGGAAGTACCGGAGGGCGCGCACGTGTGCCCGAACTGTGAAAAGGATTTGACGAAGGGAGCGGAAAACGATGATTGAATTTATAAAAACAAACGCGTTTCCGTGCGTGATAATCGCGCTCTACATATGCGCGGCGATACATGACGGAGCGCGGCTCGAATTAGTAAGGGCGTTATACTGGCTTGCCGCAGCGGTGGTTAACGCCGCAGTATTGATGATGTGAAAGGGGTAACAGACGATGAATAAAGCAACAATAAAAGACTATGCGAGGATGTGTAAGAATATGAAAAATTGTGAGGATTGCCCATTAGGAGTTAATAGCAATGGAACTGAGATAAGCTGTGGCTACCTTGTAAGGGAAATCCCCGACAAAGCAAACAAAATCATTTTAAACTGGTGCAAAGAACACCCTGTTGAAACACGACAGGATAGGTTTTTGAAGATGTTTCCGAATGCAAAGATAGACGTTGACGGAGTATTAAGTATTTGCCCACAGTTTGTAAACAAAGATTTTTCGTGTCAGGCATCAGAAAAACGTTGTAGCGACTGTTGTAAAGATTATTATCTTGCGGAGGTAGAAGAAAGTGAGTGAGCATGAAAGATATATCATTGATGAGCGCGAAGTTGAACTGCTCGACAAATACGAAGGTGCAATGAGTCAAACCAAAGACCCGTACCGATATGACACATTCGAAAGAGAAAGCCTTGCAAAATTCTGTCTGATGAAAGACCGTAGTAACGATATGTATTTTAGACGCTATCAAGCGGCAAGAGAAGTAATTGACCTTATAGCAAAAGAGGTAGGTATCGACCGGGATAACACGGGGTTTTGGCTATACTCACTCGAAGCAGACGGCAGCTCACCTATCTTAAATCGAATAAAAGAATGGGTTAGTAGGAGCGGAGAAAAAGCACAGCTCAAAAAGCGAGTGCAGGAACTTGAGCAGGAAAACGCAGTTCTGCGGTCGCTAATACAAAAGTGAGGAGGGACAATGAAAATGAGTGAGCGTGAAAGATTGGTTGAGTTATTGGAAAGAGCTCCAAAAGGCTTACGGTATGAAGATTTACCCGATTATCTGCTTAAAAATGGCGTGATTGTGCCGCCTGTTAATATTGGCGATAAGGTGTATAGAATTTCGTTTACAAGAGTTACAAGAATGAAATATATTCAAGAAACAACAATAAGCAGAATAGCAATTGACTATGATGGTTTGTGGCTGTTTTGTTCGTGCAATCCGATTGTTAAGTGTAAATTTGCCGAACTTGTATTCCTAACCAAAGAAGAAGCAAAAAATCATTGAAAGGCGGCGCGGAGTAATGGAAGAATTTGATGCTGGTGTTGTGAAAGTTGTAAGATGTAAAGACTGTACAAATTGGGAATGGAAAGGTCAAGGAACTACTTGTGGCAAGTGTCATAGCGAACAGTGGGATAACGATTATTTTTACTGCGAAACATTCGAAAATGATTTTTGTAGTTATGGAGAAAGGAAAGATGAAAAGCGATGAGGTGCTTTTATTGTGGGAAGCGAGAAACATATCGCAATCCGTTTTATGACCTTGACAAAGACGGGCACAAAATATGTCAATCTTGTATGAGAGAGGGTTATACAAAATCTGCTCTTGAAATTATTGAACATAACAAACAAGTTGATATGAGAGAGGAAAGACGAGGAATGAACAGGTATATTGATGTAGATAAATTATCAGAAATGATAGAGGCACGAGCGGAAACGCTTGTTAAGGGAAAAGAAGCGTTTTATTATATTGCAAATTGGCTTAATAAGTTGCCTCCTGCTGATGTGGTAGAAATTAGGCAAGGTAAATGGAAAATCGAAGAATATAAAAATCATCTCAATGTTGTTTGTTCAAATTGCAACAAAGAGTTTTATGTTTATAAACAAGGGCAATATAGTATTGACCGTAGCAATTATTGCCCTAACTGTGGTGCGAAAATGGGCAAAGGACAGGAGTGTTGACAATGAAACATAGAGGTTGCCGCGGTGAAATGATTCCACACGGTACGTTTCGGTTAAAGAACGGAGCATTGCGATATTTATTTAAATGCGATAAATGCGGCAGGATTTACGCATATAGGGAAGAATCACGGGGCGGTAAGAGAGTATACATAAACGAAAGTGAGAGAATGCTGAAAATATGCGAAGAGTGCGGCGCTGAATTTTGGGGACACCCCGAAGCTCACACTTGTTGCATAGGCTGCGCGACAAAGCGGCGCATAAGGCTTACAGAGCAGCGAAAGGCAGCCGAGAAAGAAGAAGTTAAGGAACGGAAGAAAAAGCCGCCAAAAGCGTCATTGCGCGATTATTCAGCGGCAGTAAAACAGTATCGGGAACAAACGGGAAGATATTTATCGTACCGTGATTTTCAGAGCGGTAATTATTGAGGAGGACAAATAAAATGGTGTACATAGGAATTGACCCCGGACAGGACGGAGGAATATCCGTTATCGGAGAAAACATAACAGAAAGCTTTGTATATTCTCCGGAAAAGCTTATTGAAGTGCTGTCTCATGCGCGGTGTGCCAAGGTGGTACTTGAAAAGGTTGGAGCAATGCCAAAGCAGGGCGTTGCAAGTACATTCAAATTCGGGCAGAATTACGGCTATATTATGGGGGTGCTCGAAGCGTTTGATATTGCATATGAGCTTGTACCGCCGCAAAAGTGGAAGCGTGAATTTAGCTGCACCAGTGATAAAAACAAGTCAATTGAGGTTGCGCACAGACTCTTCCCCGATGTTGACCTGAGAGCAACGGAAAGGTGTAAGAAGTCGCATGACGGCAAAGCCGAAAGCCTCCTTATGGCGGAATATGCAAGGAGGCATATGCAGTGAAGTGTGAAATATACAATGACCATTTTCAAAACTATAAGCGTTACGGAATCCCTAAAGCTCAGCTTGTTATCGCTGATATTCCGTATAACCTCGGCGTAAATGCTTATGCGTCATCTCCCGAATGGTATGTAGACGGCGATAACAAAAACGGTGAAAGCAAAAAGGCAGGAAAGGCATTTTTTAACACAGACGGAAATTTCAAAATTGCTGAGTATATGCACTTTTGCAATAAGCTTTTGATTAAAGAGCCGAAAGAACCGGGGAAATCTCCGGCAATGATAGTGTTCTGCGCTTTTGAGCAGATGCAGCAAATAGTTGAGTATGGCAAGAAGTACGGATTCAAGCACTATTATCCGATATTTTTTATAAAGAAAAGTTCTCCGCAGGTTTTAAAAGCAAATATGAAAATTGTCGGGGCGATGGAATACGCTGTTGTTCTTTACAGGGACAAGTTGCCGAAATTCAATAATGACGGTCATATGGTGTTTAACTGGTTCAGGTGGGAAAAGGACGGCGCATCAGTTCCGAAGCTGCACCCTACGCAAAAGCCCGTTAAGGTGCTTAGGCGACTGATTGAGATTTTCACAGATCCCGGTGATGTTGTTATAGACCCATGCGCCGGAAGCGGAAGCACACTCCGCGCCGCTGTTGAAATGGGTAGAGACGCGTACGGTTTTGAAATTGTAAAAGAGTATTACAACAGGGCAAAGAATGAAATGCTTACAAACATTCAAATGCAATTGATTTAGGAGGTATGCTATGAATAAAAAGACAGTTAATATTCTCGGCACGGAATGGACGATAATGTTTGCGGAACATTACAGCGATTTCCCCGATTTGGAAAATTCGGACGGCACAACGGACGCATATGCAAAAGTTATTCATGTCAACACAGATTTTTCAAGAGACGGAGTGCTATCGACAGAAGCTCCGCAGGAATGCGTTAATAAAATAGTGCGCCATGAAATAATTCATGCTTTTATGCATGAAAGCGGCTTGAGGGAAAATTGGAAACATGCAGATGAGTTCGGGCATGATGAAACAACCGTAGATTGGATTGCGATTCAAGCACCGAAAATATTTGAAGTTTTCAAACAGCTTGAAATTATGTGATGGAGATGATACCAAATGAACAAGGTTATTCTTATGGGGAGGCTTGCAAAAGAGCCGGAATTAAAGAGCACCAAGACGGGGAAAAGCGTTATTAGGTTCAGCATTGCAGTTGAGGGATTTTCACAAGGGAAAAAGAAAGTTGATTTTATTAATGTTATTGCGTGGGAAAAAAATGCCGAAACAGTGGCAAATTACTTTCACAAGGGAAACACAATCCTGATTGAGGGATATATTACAACAGGAACACGCGAGGGAACGGACGGCAAAAAGACATACACAACCGACATTACAGCAGCGAGAATTTTTTTCTGCACCAACAAGAATGAACAGTCGGCATCTGGGAACGGAGAAGCTTTTGATGCTCCGCTGCCTGATATGGGAGAAGATGACGATTTGCCGTTTTAATTAAAAGAGGGAAGGAGTAACAGAAAATGTATATCAATCCATTTGCAGCAGGGATATTGGTTACAATAATAAGTGAAATTGCTTTGCTGATTTTTGCTGTAGCAGTCAGCATCATGAAAGGAGGTAATGACAATGATAACAGAAAATAACGGAAATGTTCAATTCGTCATAAAAGCCGGAAAAGATTTTGTTAAGTCGGAGATGCCGGAAGAAAATGCAAAGCGCCTGTTTTCATTAGGCATTGAAAAACAGTCGTCAGATGTTGAAGGTTTCCCCATTAAAATTAACGATATGTATTTTAAAGCGGACACGAAAGGAATTGAGAAAGATGCCCCAAAAAAAGAAAACTGCGGAAATAACACCGGAAGAAGCGGAAAAAGCCGCAAAAAAGCTGACAGCAAAGCAAACAAAGGCAACTAATCAGATTAAACCCGAGGGCGAAAAAATCACAAACAAGGAAATGCTTAATAATCTTTTAACGCTCTATTCATTGCCGCGGATTGACATACATGACCCCGAGGCGGTGCGCAACAGAATAGAGGATTATTTAAAATTTATGTCTGAAGTTGATATGCGCCCGACAACAGAAACATTATGCGTTGCAATCGGAATATCCTTGCGTACGCTTAATAGGTGGGCGACAGGGGTCACGAATCCAACACCCGAGCATAAAGAGCTGGCACAGTCGGCAAAGATGCTTTTAAACGCCGTTATGAGTGAGTACATGATGACAAATCAAATAAATGTCGTCGCAGGAATATTCTTTTTAAAGAATCATTTCGGGTATCAGGATAAAACAGCGGTTGAAGTGGAATCAAAAAATATTCTCGGTGACATTAAAGACCATGAACAGATACGCAGCAAATACATAGAAAGCACTGTTGCTGATGAGTAGCAGAAAAGCGCCCCATAATTGATGTAGGGCGCTTTTCTGTAATGTAATTTATAATGCTATACATTTGAATAATATGCATCTGTTGACATTTCAGAAAAGTAATATTATAATACAATTAGTAAAATTAATACAAAGGAGAAAATAAAATGGCACAATATGTAACTCAAACAAGTGATAAGAAAAAATACACTGCGTTACTCCTATGTCTTTTTGGAGGGATTTTTGGACTGCATTTGTTCTACGTTGGTAGGATCGGAAAAGGTATTTTATATCTCTGTACAGGGGGCGGTTTCTTAATTGGCGCCTTTTGTGACTTGATTGGTATCTTGCTCGGTTCATTTAGGGATAATGTCGGCGCACCGCTCCGTGAGTAAAAGCATCATAATAATTGCAAGAATTTGATTGAATAACAGAAAAGCGCCCAATGCATCACGCAGGGCGCTTTTAGTATGCGGTTAATATTGCAAGCTGTGTTTATATCTGAACGCTTTAAACAGGCGTTTAAGGGGATGTTTTTGCTCCTCCCAAAACTCGCAGCGTTTTGTTAATTCATCATAGGATATCATCGGAAGATTGTACAGCTGCGGCTGCACTGTGTCGGGTGTGAGGTAGTAGCCTTGACCGTATCGGGGCAGCAGTTCCGCGCCGCTGATGTTTATAATGTTTCTGCTGTCCTGAGCGGTGGGGCAGCGGAGGGCAAGGCGCGAATCCATATTTACTTTGATTGACCCGTCTATGATGTCACGCGTGGGGCGCTGCGTTGCCGCGATGAGATGAACACGCGCCGCGCGTCCGAGCATGGCGATTTCGCACAATAACGGCTTGCACTGTTTTTTAGCTAAGACCATTAAGTCGGCAAATTCGTCGATGACAACGTATAAATCGCCGCCGTTCCATTCTTTTATTCCTTTGCGCTGCATCGTGCTGATGCGGCGCTTCATAATGCTTACTGCCCGTTCAAGTGCAGCGATGATGTCGGTAATTTCGCAAGCATATGCAATACACTGAGGCAATCGCCTGTATGCTGCAAGCTCAACCTTTTTAGGGTCAATTAATATTAAGTCGCAGTTTCCCGGTGCATGATACAATGCATGATACATCAGTGCATTAATGACAACGCTTTTGCCGCTGCCGGTTGCCCCGGCGATGAGCATATGCGGCTGCTTAAGCATATCTTTATACAATGCGTAGCTTGTTCCGTCGGGTGTTATCCATGTTTTATCCATTGCTGTTCTCACTCCTTACATTACATAGCACGGAAGAACGATCATCCCGCATTTTTGCGCTGATTCTGCCGCGGAGAGAAGTAAACCGTTATACTGCTTTTCTGCCCGAAAATCTGCGTTATCACCCTCTGAAAATATTTTTTGATATGTTTCAATCGGGCGCAGATTATGCAAATAATAAAGCTTATTGCCGTCAAATATGATATTGTCTGTAAGGTCATTTGCTATTCCAGATTTGCGGACTGTACCCCACAAATTCATTTTATAACGAGATGGGAGATTGCGGAAACTGCATATATTTTTAACGATTCCGCATGTCTTTCCGTTTGTGTCTTTTACAGTGATTGAATTATAGCAGAGCTTTACACGTCTATTGCTTATTTCTGTGATATTCATTATAATTATTCCTCCGTTTCGATTCGGGGCGGCAGCTGTTCGGGCTGCCGCCGTACCGATTTGTTTTATGCTATGCGTTTAACTGCTATATCATAATAAAAATTAGTGTCGAAATAATCAACCATGGAATTTGATTCATCATAATTGAACGAAAGAATAATTGAATTTATGCGTTTCAGTTTTTCAATAAATGCAGCTGTAAATCTGTGGCGCTCAGATTCTATGTTGTGATGATTAATATCCCCCGTATTTCTTGAATAATATTCTTTACAAACTGCATTATATACTTTGTGCTGCTCATCTGCGTCGAGTTCATAATAACTATCGCGGTATATCTGATGAAATTCGCCGTCATCACCGCGCCAATCCAACCAGTTAAGGCACGGAAATGTATCAGTTTCAAAAAATTTGCAGAATGTTTCATAGTCATTATAATCGCTGCTTTGTGCGGTAACTGTCACTTTTATGCTTTGTCCGCATGAAAAAGATGATACGCGCACACTGCAACCTTTTAATCCCTCAGCTTTTAACTGCTCGCGTATAGCTTTTGAAAGTTCGGCGCCGTAAAGATGCTTGCGGCTTCTGCTCCCGTAAAATCCACCGCCGCCGAGATAACCTTCCGTGTATACTGTGGCATTGTCCGTATCGCTTTGAATGATGTCGATTAATTCGCGTTCTGTTTTAAAACCGTACCAGCATTGCTTTTTCGGATTCCAACGCATCCCCGCAGCCTTTAATGCCTTGATAACTGTTATTTCGGGCTTGTTATCAAAATAAACCTCGTGACTGTTTGACCATGTTTCATTTGCTTCAATTGTGTAATTGCTCATTGTTTTAAACTCCTTTTATAAAATAGTTATTTACTACTTGACAAAAGAAGCTTTGAAGATTATAATAATCATGCAAAACGTTCTTGATATCTTTTGTCAAGTGTTTTGTTCGGTGGTGCGTTGTGACTTTCTCAGGGTGGCAACGCACTATTTTTATTTTGTTTTTAAGTCTTGCCGGATACATTTTTTGATGTAGCCCAATTTGTTTGGCACACTGTCGAGCTTTGCGAGAATATCAGCGTCGGTTCTTATATTAAGCTTAACAGATATGCGCCGCGTGTTTTTAGCGTCATAACGTGCTTGCGGAGTAGTTTTTTTCTTTTCTTCTGTCGGCATGAATTAAATTCCCTCCCAAACTGTATGTGCGATGCACATTAATAATGCCGCCGCTGATATAATAGTTACTGCTTTCCAATCCATCACTAAAGAAATTACCGTTAAAAATGTTAAGCTTCTCCGAATGTTCATATTGACATTAAGCAATGAATTTGATATAATACAACCGGAAGATGTCGGGGAGCTTACGCCCCCCCTCACCGTTAAGACTTAAGAGCTGCTATTAATGCCGCTACCGCGGTTATAGCTTGAATCGTCAGTTCAATCTTATCTTTTCGGGACATCTTCTTTTGTTGTCGCTTTTTCACTGCCTCGCTCCTTTCTTAATACTTGGGTGTTGTTTTCCTTGCCCTGTATTTATATTATAACATAAGTGCATACTTATGTC
>ERZ1035032.1154-NODE-1154-length-17467-cov-8.227257_pt1 | contig 17467 bp, 10 predicted proteins | sample MGYA00520693_ERZ1035032 | MGnify/ENA primary metagenome ERZ1035032 (study PRJEB33766, sample SAMN09781740) | gut metagenome | biome: gut microbiome | host: Homo sapiens | place: Madagascar | study: EMG produced TPA metagenomics assembly of the PRJNA485056 data... | reverse complement strand
ATGTCCAGGTGCACAGTATCTGAATCGAAAGTCCAAGATATTGATTTTTCTGCTGGCTCATAGGATGTATTTTCTATCGTGGCTTCTGTTCGGAGTAGGGCGGAAAATAAAGAGAACGTTAGACACGGTATCGAAATCATGAACGAACGAAAAAAAGGCGCAATATTATCATACATTCAAGTGGTTTTAAGCGTTGCAGTTAGCGTTATCTATGTGCCGGTCCTCCTGCGGTATCTTGGCCAAAGTGAATACGGTCTTTATCAGATCGTCGGCTCCTTTTTCTCGTATGTCACGGTATTTGAATCCTGTATGTCTGCGGGAGTCCTGCGCAATTACTGTAATGCACTTGGAAAACAGGATGAACAGCTGGCAGATGAGACGCTTTCCACAGCACGCAGCATCTATCGGCTGATGGCAGCCGGAATGGCAGGGCTTGGAGTTGTTGTAATTTTAGGCTTCCGGGCTTTTTATGCCAGTTCCTTTACGGGGGCGGAACTCCAGGAGAGCACCATCATCCTTGGGATGCTGTTCTGCAATATGGTTGCAACTCTGTTGAGTTCAGTCTATCTGACAGTGATCACAGGGCAGGAACGCTTTGTGTTTTTGAAAATTTCCGGGATCTTACTTCAGACAGTTCAGCCACTGCTTGTGATCCTCTGCGTGATGAGGCTCCCTTATGCAATGTCTGTGACAGCAGTCATTGCAGGTTTGAATTTGGTCAACATCCTGTTTCGCTGGTGGTATGTTCAGTGCAGGTTAGAAATCCGGATTCCGACGCTGAAACCAAATTCAAAAGTGGCAAAAGAAATTTTGACCTTGTCTTCGGCCATCCTGATCGGATGTATCGCAGATCAGATTTTCTGGAAAACAGATCAGGTCATTTTGGGCAAAATGTTCAGCACCGCAGTTGTTGCGGTATACTCTGTTGGTGCGCAGATCTACATGATCTATATGCAGTTTGGGATACAGATCGCAGGTGTTTTTTACCCGCGAGTCAGTGTGTTGTATCAGGAAGAAAATGGATTGCAGAAGGTTTCGGATCTGTTTATTCGGGTTGGACGGGCTACATTTTTTGTGATACTGCTGGTTTTGTCCGGCTTCATCATTTTTGGTCGTGAATTTCTGCTTGTATGGGTCGGCGAAGGCTATGAGGCAGCCTATTGGGTTGCAATCATTGTAATGCTGCCGTTCTCTGTTGATCTGGCACAAAACCTCGGATTATGCATTCTACAGGTCAAAGGACAGTATGGTTTTCGTGCGAAGATTTACCTGCTGAGTGCACTACTGAACATTATAACGACAGTGTTATTCGCACGCAGGATCGGAATCACCGGTGCGGCACTTTCCACAGGAATTTCGATGTTCCTGACCAGTGGATTGATAATGAACTGGTTTTTTCAGAAAAGAGTCGGCCTGAACATGATAAAGTTCTGGAAAACTACAATTGGCATCATAAGTTTGGCAGTGCTTCTCACCGGGGCTGCATGTTTCATCAAGGGAATGATTTGGCATGATCCGGTATCTATAATACAATTGGGCCTCGGCATTCTCCTCTATACCATAGTGTACGGCGCAGTAATGTTTTTGTTTGCAACTGATCCGGCAGAGCGTGAGCTGCTGCAGAGGCTTTTAAAAACAAGAAGAAAGTCAAGATTGTAACTTACAAATGAAGTAAAATAAAAATTTTTGCTGCCAAGAGCGTTCTGCTCTTGGCAGATTTCTTACGCAGTAAATGTTGTGAAGGAAGGAACCCTCACGTCAGGTACAGAACGATATCTGATGACCTGCAAGTAAAATATATTTTTACTGACAACTACTTTGACAATTATCGTGGTTCGAAGGAAGTGAAATTGCTCCATATCGAACACAAACGGCTACATTTCCCACACCATGGCTCAAAATCACGTCCGGAGAAATTTAGCATCTGAGCCAGTAACTTTTTGCGCGACAATGGAAATCTTTCCATATGAGATCTGTCCAATTACAGCACAATCGAAATTGAAAATTATTATATATCCTACGAGAAAAATCTGCTAAGGAACTGTAAGCTGGGAAATAAATGAAGCCCTATTTATAGTATTGTAAAAATGCGCGACAAAAATGCGACAATGCACAGAAACAATGCAGAGTAGTCTGTAACTGAATGGAACAAAAACAACGCGTTATCGGTAAACTTGATGAATATAAAGACGAAGTTATCCTGAGAATTACTCTCTTTTAATCAGAGGGCCAGGGGTTCGAGTTCCCTCAGACAATCAGGCCCCGGGTGGTGGCTTTGAACGACAACACGGTTTGCGGAGCAAAGTGATTGACCATCTGACAGAGATTTTCAAGCATTGAAAATCATGGTGATAAAGTGGATTTTTGTTACAAATCAATAAAAATGTTGAGGAAAAAATCCTTCTGTGGTAAAATAATTAGAAAGATGCTGCGAAATCGCGGAGGGAGGATCTGTGCTGTATGCACCAGCTCCATAAACGCCTTACAGGCGCAGCCAACAGTTCCATAGAAATCATCATTGCTTGGAGTGAGCTTTTGCAGATGCGTAAGAGACTGTTTGTTAGAAACTGGATCCGAAGGCTTCTAAGGTATCTTTGTATTCCGGTTGGGTTCTTCCTGGTCGTGTTTCCTCTATATAGCCTGATGATCCGCCAGACGATCCAGGCGCAGTCCTCCAGCGCGATGGAAATGCTGGCAATCGGCACCACCCAGTTTGAACGCTGCCTGAGCAACATCCGCAGTACAACGAACAAATTGTTCAGCGAAACGGAGTATACTCTGCTTGCCAGCAGTTATGACAACAGTATTCTGGGAGATTATCAGACACTGACGAGAGCCAGCAAATCGTTACAGGATAAGACCTACGATTCCTCTGTGATCACATACAGCTATATTACATTTGAGCGGAATGGCATCATATTGGATGACCGGAGCGCGTATGAAAGCCATAGCAATTTTTACCCGGGAGCACTTGAGTATGAGGATGTGTCTCAGGAGGAATGGGATGCGCAGAATCGGATCGATGTAACAACGATAAAGCCCGCCCATGTTGTCAAACTGATGCATTCCAGCTATGGCAATTCGTATGTCACAGTATATCAGCCCTATGTGAACACGGCGGGCCGCCTTTGCGGCGCAATGACGGTGCTGATCAAGGAAAAAGATGTCGTTTCGATGTTCCTTTCGCAGCAGCAATGGCGCGGGGAAGGCCTTTTTTGCCTGATCTCCGATGACGGAACGATCCTGGCGGAAAACAACTATGACGGAACGACACTTTCCCTGACGAGTGATGATACGGGTTGGGAGACCTATCAGGGAAAGCGCTATCTGATGGCAACGCGATATGTGGCATCTCTGAATGCAACGGCGGTCATTGGAATGCCGCCGTCGCTCTACGAAGCGGGTCTGTTGGCAGTACAGCGTGCAATTTGTCTGTATCTGATCGTGGGCGTTCTGGGCTGTGTATTGATCAGCGTCTGCATGACACTGGAGGACATGAACAGCCTGCGTCCGATGCTGGATACGCTGGATGAGTCGGATCTGGCATCACGGAAAGTGCTGAATGAGATCTTTCTCCGAAATGTGAACAGTCAGCATAAACTGGCACAGGAACTGGAGCATTCACGCAGCGAGCTGGAACACGGCAAAATGGAAATTTTGCTGCGCACAGGGTCTGTGAGTCAGGAAACCCTTCAGCAGCTGACGGATGCGGTGCAGCTGAAAGCCTATAACTTCCTGCTGCTGATCCCATCTCTTCAGGAAAATGCCGAGTGCTCACTGAAAGAAGAGCTGCGTACTGTGGTGGTGTCAGAGCAGATACGTCAGATTTATGGGCAGAGATTTTATGTACAGGCAACGGCAGATGACCTGATCCTGGTGATCCTGACGCAGGAAACGGATGAGGCAGAGGAACTGCGGGAGATGTGTTTCCGTACAGAGCGGCTGTATGATGCGCTGCATTTGACGACCCCCCTGATATTGAGCGATCCTTTTGAGAAAATGGAGCAGCTGTCAGATATTTACTGGAAGGCCCGCAATGTGGCGGCCTATGCGGATCCGACACAGAAGATCTGCTATTTGGGGAACAGCAGTGCGCAGCGCGGTACCACGGTCAATGCAACCAATGCAGCGCGGCTTCGGGAATATCTGCTTTCCGGATGCACGGAAGAGGCGGTTTCGCTTCTGAGTGAACTGTTCTCGGTGGATAATCTGGACCCGGAAAACTTCAAGCAGGATTTTTACACGGCAGGCGGCATTCTGCTGAACACGGCGGAAAGGGTATGCTGTCCGGATATCGCCTATCTGTGCAGTTATGACTCAAAACTGACTGCCCGCCAGATGCTGAGCCGGTTGCAGGACTGCTGTGTGGAGATCTGCAACCATGTGCAATTCTTGAAGCATAGCCACAATGATGCGCTTCAAAAGAATATTCTGGACTGGCTGGCACAGAATTTCCAGAATCCGGAGATCAATGCGGCGATGACGGCGGAGCAGTTCAAGATCTCGAAAAAGTATCTTTCGCAATTCCTGAAGGAGCAAACCGGAAAGAGCTATACAGAGTATGTGGAAGAATTGCGTCTGGATCATGCGATGCAGCTGCTGAGAACGACAGATCTGAATATTACGGATATTGCAGAACAGTGCGGCTTCTCCACGGCGAATACATTCTATAAGGCATTCCGGCGGAAGTATCAGCTCTCGCCTTCTGCAGTTCGCAAAGGAGACAACTGATTTCAGCGCAGAAAAAACGAACGATGTCAGCCCATTCGGACAGACATCGTTCGTTTCTTTTTACAGGTGGATTCAGGGATGGATGCTTATGGTAACAGTGCGGGGAGCATCCAATGCAAAGGTCAGCTCAAGCAGCCCATCGTGGCGTGTGGTCACGGTGCAGGGCACAGAGGCTGTAACAGCTTTGGGACCCGGCTGCAGAACAGCCAGAACAGTGCTGCGGCCCGCTGCGGTAAAATCCAGTGTGGCATTTAAGGCGCTGTTGTCCGGTGCCCAATCCGTATGCCGGACAAAGGCATCAAAACCGGTCGTGAGGGTGCCGGGGCGGTAGTAAGCGGAAAACCACTGTACAATGGGAGAAGAAAGCCCGCTGAACTGATGCCAGCCGGCACCACGGCGGCTCTCGATCATAAAGTGCTCAAAACAACAGTAGCTTTCGGCACACTCGTTCTGCCACAGGGTAAGAGCGGTGTCGGCAATGCGGTAAGCAAAATCGGCAAGGCCCGCATCCAGTGCAGATTTGAAGAACATCCACTGATAAGGCATCCATACAGCGCCGTTCCAGTAGCCGTCACGCCGATAGTACGGCGCACTCTGATCCACAGTGGAAAGGCCGCAGGCACACCACAGGTGTTCCGGGCTCTGCAGCTTCTGCCACAGAAGTTCCTTCTGCGGTTCTGTACAGGCACCTGCAAACAGCGGCGAAGCGCCATCCATGCCCATGTCGTAGTTCAGACCCTGCTCGGTGCGCAGAATATCCGCAGCATCACCGGAAGGATCGTGCAGGAGGTACCCGAAGTAACCGCTTTCCTCGTCCCATGCAGTCTGCAGGGAGCGCCCCAAGCGAAGCACATCGGCATCAAAAGCGTCTGCGTCGGCTCTCTCGCCCAGCAGGCGGGCGGTGTACGCCAGGATCTTGGCACAGCGTATCGCATGGGCAGTTGTGATCACGGGCGCGCAGCTGGCCTGCAAACGGCGGCGATGGACCTCCTGCTGTGGGGGATAATCGTCCCATCCACCGGAATTATAGAAATAATCCCAGGGACGCAGCAGTCCGCTGTGCAGGTTGGCGGTAGTGGAGCCGCCTTCCTGCCCGGTGAAGAAGCGGTAGTACAGCTTCAGGCGTGGATAGCAGTAGGCGGCAAGTTCTCTGCTGCTGGTGCGATTCAACAGCTCAGCGTACAGATAAAACTGCGTTGGCACCATGGAGCCATGGTGCAAAAAAGCAGCGTCCACAGAATCCGGGGGCATCAGGTAGGTGTTCAGGCAGTCAAAGGCATTGCGCAGGCTGGTCTGAGCCAGACCCATTCCAATGAATCCGGAATCCCATGTGTAGACACAGTCCCACCAGCGTCCGGGAGTGTAGTGGCGGATATACTGTCCCCGCGTGTACACCGGATACACAACGTTGGTGCAGAGAACAGCATTCATCAACTGTTGGCCCAGGGCAAGCGATTCGGCAGCCGGTAGAGCGGGCGGTGCTGCAAGGGAGGCAGAAGCCTGCTGCCATACATGCTCCCAATCGCTGCGCTGCGTCAGCAGCTCATGGCAGCGCAGCGCGGCGGCAGAAGCATCCGGCGCAGCACAGACCGCTCCATAGATCACTTTTGTCTGTCCTGCCTCCAAGGGAATCGGCCCCATAAAGAGATTGACGTAATGCCCTTTTCCGTTGCCGCGCAGCGTGGAATTTACATGGTCGTGTACGGTGTCACGCAGAAAGATATCCAGCTCATCGTTTTCGATCGTGCGAATATGGGTGGTGATATCATCCCACAGGATCCCGTAGCACTCCTGAATGTGGGGATACTGCAGGGTCAGATAGTTCTCATCTGCGGCGGGCTCGGCCTGAGGCCGGGAGCCATCTCCGCGCAGGGTGACGGTAAAGTTACCGGCGTCCGCTTGCTCGCACAGAGCGAGACAATCCAGCTTCGCCCCTCCAACACCGGCAGCAGTCAGGGTCAGAGTGAATTTCCCGGCGGGAATGGAAGCATTCAGCGGCAGGATGGCAATAGAAGGCTTCTGACAGGGCGGCAGCCGCAGCGTGTCCTGACCATTGACATCGTACTCGGAACTCTCATCTGCCGGATTCCAATACCGTACACAGAGACAGGGAGTATGCAGGGGCGCGGTAAGGGAAAGCGTAAAGGTAACGGTGTCCCCTTTTCCGCTGGGCATGACCTGACCAAAAGGTCCTTTGCTTTCGGAACAGCCGAACCCCATGCCAATGCCGTATCCCTGACCAAAGCCGGGAACGGCTTCTTCGCCCCGGCGCAGACCATCCCAGGTCAGACATTCATTGGGACGGTGGATGGAAAAATCCAGGGTGTCATAATCCTTTGCCCAGACAAAGGCCGCGTTTTCCGGCAGGGATACCTCACAGCCCGGCAGGGAGAAGCCGCGGTAGGAAGGAACGGGATCCCAAGCGGATGCCATATAATGAAGCACCAGATTCTGCGGAGCATCTGTATTGTTGTGGAGCTCGGCACGGATCAACCGGGCATCCTCCCCCAAGGGAGCAAAAGAGATGTCTGCATACAGCTGATCCTTCCACAGGAGCTCGTGGCGGAACGTGTAGCAGCTCAGATCCGGAGCCGCGGCCCAGGGGTGAAAGCCGCTTTCAAACCGTACATTGGGCACATCGACCCGGCGGCGATACATTCCCGGAAAAACGGACAGGTCAAATCGAACGCCATCGTTGGCCGCAGGAACATGGGAAATGCCGCTGTATCGTTTGGTGTAGGGGCCCCACGCAGGCAAGGAAAGATCATGTGATTGCATGGTGTGGTATCCTCCCATCAGCCCTTGACCGCGCCAATGGTAACACCGGCAACAAAGTACTTCTGCAGGAACGGATACAGGCACATGATCGGCAGGGTGGAAACCACCATGGTGGCATATTTCAGGCCATCGCCGATGACCTCGACATCACCGGTGGAACCGGCCATGTTGCCGATGTCGCTTTGGATCAGGACCTCGCGCAGGATCATCTGCAAAGGGTACAGAGAACGATCCCGAATGTACAGCAATGCCGGGAACCAGCTGTTCCACTGCGCAACGCCGTAGAACAGCGCCATAACGGCGAACACTGCACCGGAGAGCGGAAGAACAATGCGGAAGAAGGTCGTGATATCGTTGCAGCCGTCCAGGGCTGCGGCCTCGATCAGCTCATTCGGGATGGTGTTTTCAAAGAACGTGCGCATGATGATCATGTTATAGGTACTGATGGCGGAAGGCAGCACCAGCGCCCAGATCTTATTCAGCATACCCAGCTTCTGAATGATCAGATAAGTGGGGATCATGCCACCGTTGAAGAACATGGTAAAGATGAAAAGGCTGATAAAGACATTGCGCCCGAACAGATCCTTGCGGGACAGGGGGTAGGCGGCGCAGGCGGTAAGGGTCACGCTGATCAGGGTGCCCAGCACGGTATACAGGATCGTGTTCAGATAACCCGTCCAGATGCTGGCATCCTTCAGAACCTTCTCGTACATGGAGGTCGTAAAGCCTTTGGGCCAGAAGGAAACTTTGCCTGTCAGCAGCTGCATGGGATCACTGAATGAGCCGCTGATGATGTGCAGAAGCGGCAGAATGATGGTTGCGCTGATCAGGATCAGCAGCAGATACACAACAATGGTATAGATTCGTTCCCCGATGCTTTCCTTCACTTTCGTGGGGTGATTCATCGCATCAATATTCTTTTTCATCACCACAGGCTCACCTCACTGATCTTTTTGCTGAACTTGTTGAACAGCATGATAATGGTAAAATTGATCACAGAATTGAACAGGCCCACAGCCGCGGAGAAGCTGTAATCGCCGCTCTCAAAGGCACGGCGGTAAACGTAAGTGGAGATCACATCGGCAGTCTCATAGGTTGCGGGGTTGTACATCAGCATGATCTTTTCATAGCCGACCGAGAAAATAGAGCCCATGCGGAGGATCAGCATGATGATGATCGTGGGCAGCAGGCCGGGCAGCGTGATGTGGATCAGCTTGTCCCATTTGGAAGCACCGTCAACGGTGGCGGCCTCGTAGAGAGAGGGGTCGATGCCGGTCAGTGCCGCCATGTACACAATGGAACCGTAGCCGGCGCTTTGCCAGATGTCAGAAAGAACATAGATCGTCTTGAAGTACTTGGGCTCGGCCATAAAGTGGATCGGCGTACCGCCAAAGGCGGTGATCAGCTGGTTGATCAGGCCGCTGGAAGGAGAAAGCAGGGCGCTCAGAATACTGACAACGACCACAGCGGAGATGAAGTGGGGCAGATACACCACGGTCTGTACGCTGCGTTTGAAGAATTTACTGCGGACTTCGTTGATCAGCAGAGCCAGAATGATGGGAATGGGAAAGCCCACAATAATGGAATACAGGCTGATGCCAAGTGTGTTTTTGATCAGACGGCCAAAATACTCGGATTTAAAGAACTGGGTGAAATATTTGAAGCCGACCCACTTGCTGCCCGTGATGCCCAGTACGGGAGAGAAATCACGGAAAGCGATCTGCGCGCCGTACATGGGCGCGTACATGAACACGATATACCAGATCAGGGCGGGCAGCAGCATCAAAAGCAGATAGCGGCTGCGCCAGAACTTTTTGCAGGCATGATCAAGGCGGTTCGCTGTTGGCAGTGTGATCGGTTTTGCTGCGGTGGCAGTTTTCATGGTGGTATTCTCCTGTTTTCGTTCTGAAGAACCCAGGAAAAAATAGGCCGGGAACAGGGTGTTCCTGCCCCGGCCGTTATTTTACTGGATCAAAAAATAGGTGCCTGCTGAGGCATCAGCCATTCAGAGTCTTCTGGTAGATATCGATGACCTCTGCAATGCCCATGCCATTGACCTTTTCAACGTAGGTGTCCCAGTTGGACAGCGGCTCACGGCCGGAAACAAACTTGATGATCATCTCGTCAACGTAAGTATCCACGTCGGCCATCACTGCACGACGGACGGCATCATCCTCAGAGGAGAAGGAGGTGGAGCCGGGAATGACGTACTTCTTGGATTCTTCCAGGAAGGGAATGATGCAGTCCTGCTTTGCGCGGTTGACAGCATCATCATCCAGCTGTGTGACCTCATCCTGGCTCAGAATGAACGGGCCGGAGCTCTGTGCAAAAGTGAAGGTGCCGATCGCATTCTTGGGAGACAGGCCGTCAGGGTTCTTCATTACATAATCGGTGAAGATCGGCTTGCCGTCCTGCATGGTGTAGTGAGTGCCCTCAATACCCATGTTGATCAGCCGGGTGCCCTCTTCGCTGTACATGTAATCCAGCAGAGCGACCACGCGGTCAACGTTCTTGCAGCTTGCGGTGATGGTGGCGGCTGCAATGGCACGCGGCTCCTGATCAATATAGGAGTGGATCTGTGCATCGCCCTTGGGGGGTACGGTGGCCTCAACATGGAAGCCGGGGAAGGAGGCAGGCATGGTGGCGTTCTGTGCAGCCAGCATACCGCCCAGCGGGCCGTAGAAGGAAGCCACCGCGTTCTGGGCCAGCTTCGGCACGAAGGAAGCGTAGTCCATGGTGATGATCTCAGGGTCGATATAGCCCTTCTCGTACATATCGTGCATCCAGGTCACGGCCTTTTTGTACTTGGGATCAATGGGGCCGTAGTGGACCTTGCCGCCATCGTCCGGGTCAGTATAGAAGTCATCCAGGCAGCCGAATGCGGTGCAGAAGTTCCGCAGACCGGTCATATCATAGGAGCTGAAGGGGATCTCATCGTTGGTGCCGTTGCCGTTCAGGTCGGTGGTCTTGACCAGATGCCAGTAGTTCTCCCAGTCCTCCAGGGTCACGGGGCTTTCGATGCCCAGCTTTTCCAGCCAGTCGGTGCGGACGATGTAGGGCATATTGCCGGAGACCTTCTCATCCAGCATGGGCATATAATAAATATTGCCGTCGCTGTAAGTCAGTGCTTTTTCGACACCGTCCCGCTTGTCGATCTCCTTCTTCAGGTTGGGCATATCGTTCTCGATGTAATCGTTCAGGGACAGGATCACGCCGGACTCGCCGTATTTCAGCACCTCGGTGGTGGGCATATCCATAATGATGTCCGGCAGCTGTGCATCCATCATCACGAGATTCAGGCGCTCGTTGTAATTGTCCTGCGGGGGGTTATCAAATTCAAAATCCATATTGAATTTTTCGCCCAGGACCTTCCAGACATCCATCTGCTCGGCAGCAACCTCATTCCCGGCCTTGGATTTCAGGATGCGCACGGTGATGCGCTCGTTGGAAGCAGCTGCTCCGGAACCGGCAGCAGAAGAAGCAGTCGTAGAGGAAGAGCTGCCACAGCCCTCCAGGACACCCAATGCCAGGGAAGCGACCATAGCGCTGCATACGGCGCGTCTGCTGATTTTTCTTTCTTTCATAAAATCTTTTCCTCCTTGATTTATGGAATGGGACGGGGAAGATCCCCGTGCTTCCATAACCTCCGCTCAGCTCGTACGCTGCCGACCAGTGGTTTTTCCTTACTCAGAAGCATATCATGTTCTTTTTGAAATTGCAACATTTTTCGATGCAAAACGCACAAAAGATTTTCTCATTTTTGAGTGTGATTGTTGCACAATATCCACAAAGATGCGATTATTCTTCCTTTCGTCATGGTGCGGGATGAAATGTCATGCTCCTTCACCTTGACGATTCCGGCACAAAAAGATATGCTGGAAACAAAATTGGAATCGGAGATCCATTCAAAAGAAAGGAAGAGAGAAACTATGAGTAAGCAGATCACAGCCATCATCGTGGGCGCGGGCCATCGGGCGATCCTGTACAGCCTGTATGCGCTGGAACACCCGGACGAGCTGAAGATCGTGGGCGTAGCAGATCCGGATCCGATCCGGCGGAAAAAGGTTGCGGAGATGCATGGCTTCGGGGAGGAGATGTGCTTCAGGAGTGCTGAGGAGCTGGCAGAAAGGCCCAAGCTGGCAGATGCGGTGATCAATGGAACCATGGACCGCCAGCATGTGCCCACTGCGGTTCCGCTTCTGCGTGCAGGATATGATATGCTGCTGGAAAAACCCTTCGCGATCAGCGAGGAGGAAGTGAACTATTTATATAAGGTGGTAAAAGAGACTGGGCGGAAGGTGATGATCTGCCACGTTCTGCGGTATGCGCCCTTCTATGTCGCAATCAAGCAGAGACTGCTGAGCGGGGAGATCGGTGACATTATCAATATTCAGGCCACGGAGCATGTCAGCTACCATCATCTGGCCGTCTCCTTTGTGCGCGGCAAATGGGGCAACGAGGAAAAATGCGGGGCTCCGATGCTGCTGGCAAAGTGCTGCCATGACATGGATCTCATTATGTGGCTGAAGAGCGGCGTTTCGCCCAAACAGATCGCTAGCTTTGGAAGTGACTTCCAGTTTGATCCTGCCAAAAAGCCCGCAGGGGCAGGCAAGCGCTGCCTGGTGGATTGCCAGTGCGAGGAGACTTGTCTGTACTCTGCCAAAAAGCATTATCTGGATCACCCGGATCGGTGGGCGTTCTATGTATGGGACTGCCTGGAGAATATTGAGAATCCGACGCTGGAGGACAAGCGCAAGTCGCTGATGACAGACAATATCCATGGACGCTGTGTGTGGGATTGTGAACATACGGTGGTGGATCATCAATCGGTGTTGATGAATTTTGCGGATGGTGCAACTGCGACCCTGAACATGATCGGCGGCGCAGCGAAGCCGGAGCGTAATATCCATATCATTGGTACGAAGGGTGAAATCAAGGGCGTGTTTGACGATTCGGTTTTCACTGTGCGCACCATAGATACCGCCAGCGAGAAGGGCTGGAACGAGGAAGTGGTAGACCTGAAGATCGGTGGAGATAAGAGCGGCATGACAGGCTCTCATGGCGGCGGCGACCTGCGGCTGGTGGAGGACTTTGTTCATGTGCTTCAGGGTGAGGATCCTTCCATTTCCTGCACAACGATCAAAGATTCGATCAATGGGCATCTGGGGGTCTTCTGCGCAGAGCGTGCTCGCAAGGAGAGCGCCGTCATAACGATGCCAGACATCAGATAATGCAGTGCTGACATAGAAAACGTCCCCGTGCAGTTTTGATATCCTGCACGGGGACGTTTTGTGATCTTTTTATTTTCTCATTTCCGCATTCACCCATTCCCACACGCGGTCAGGCCGGTTGGTGACGATGCAGTCAGGGCCAAGGGGCAGCAGGGAACGGACTGCGTCCTGGGTGTCCACGGTCCAGAACGCGGCCTGGATGCCCATGGCGTGGAGCTGGTTCACGAGATCGGGATTGGAGTAGGCGGTGTGGTATTCGCAGCTGACGATATCCACAGGGAAATCCAGCGTTTTGATATAGGCGGCCACATCTGCCTGCTCCTCCAGATGGCCGATGACCTGCTCCACGGTCTCACCGGGGAAGTTGGCACGGAGCATATCCACCTTGTCAGCCACAGTGCGGTAGATGAGATTGTTCCGCAGGTCGATGCAGTTTTCCTCGCTGAAGGGCTCATCCATGCTGTTCACAAGGCCCAGATCCTTCCATATCACCGGCGGGGGCAGCACCATGCTGAGGAAAGCGCCGTAGGTCAGCGCGCCTACCTTCAGCTCGGGCATCAGCTGCTTTGCCTGCCGCAGCTGGGAGTGGTGGAAGGAGATGAGGGTGAGTCGGTCGGTGAGCCCGGCGGCGCGGACCGCATCCAGCACCCGGGGCACAAAGTCGGGGTCGTCCTGCAGTGGGCTTTTCAGTTCCAGCTGCACCTGGGTGCCCTCCATGCCGGCGCAGAGCTCCAGCGCTTCCTGCAGCGTGGCAATCCTCTCGTTGGCGTAGATGGCATCTTTCCAGCTGCCAAAATCCAGGGTCTTCAGCTCGCCCATGGTCAGGTCGTAGATCTGGCCGGAGATGTCGGTGTGCATGTCCACCATGTAGTCGTGGTGGATGACCAGCTCGTTGTCGTAGGTCTTCTGTACATCCATTTCCACGCCGTCCGCGCCAATCTCCATCGCCTTGCGGAAGGCGACCAGCGTGTTCTCAGGGGCCAGATAGGATGCACCGCGGTGCGCAATGATTTGGGGTGTCGTCATCTTGTGCTATGATTCCTTTCCTCACAGTTGGCTCAGGCCAGATCTTCGCCGTCGGAGGCGATGACCTTTTTATACCAGTAGAAGCTATCCTTCCGGCTGCGGGCCAGCGTGCCCTTGCCTTCGTTGTCCTTGTCCACATAGATGAAGCCGTACCGCTTCTTCATCTCGCCGGTGGAAGCACTGACCAGGTCGATGGGGCCCCAGGTGGTGTAGCCCAGCAGGGGCAGGCCGTCCTCGTTGATGGCCTTTTCCATCTGCTCAATGTGGGCCCGCAGGTAGTCGATGCGGTAGGTGTCGTGGATGGAACCATCTGCTTCCACCTTGTCCACCGCACCCAGACCGTTCTCCACGATGAAGAGCGGTTTCTGGTAGCGGTCATACAGGCTGTTCATGGTGATGCGCAGGCCCACCGGGTCGATGGCCCAGCCCCAATCGCTGGCCTTGAGGTAGGGGTTCTTGACGGCATCCATGATGGCATTGCCGCTGGCCTTGTTCATCAGTTCGGGGTCCACAGTGGTGCAGCGGCTGGAATAGTAGCTGAAGGAGATGAAGTCCACAGTGCCCTCTTTCAGCAGCTGCTCGTCGCCCGGCTCCATCTGCAGGGCAATGCCTGCACGCTCCATCCGTTTTTTGGCCCAGACAGGGTATTCGCCGCGGGACTGGACATCAATGAAGAAGTAGTTGTCGCGGTCAGCCTCGGCAGCAGCCTGCACATCGGCAGGGGCGCAGGTGCGGGGGTAGAACTGACCGGCGGCCAGCATACAGCCCACCATGGCATCGGGCATGATGGCATGGGCCAGCTTGACGGCCTTTGCGCTGGCCACCAGCTCGTGGTGAGCGGCCTGATACTTGACCTGCTGCACGTTCTCGCCGGGCGCAAAGAGCAGACCGGCTCCCATAAAGGGCATGTGGAGCAGCATGTTGATCTCGTTGAAGGTCAGCCAGTACTTGACCTTGCCCCGGAAGCGCTGGAACAGCACCTCGCAGTAGTGGGCGTAGGCATCCACCATCCGGCGGTCTTTCCAGCCGCCGTACTTTTTGATCAGGGCAATGGGGGTATCAAAGTGGCACAGGGTCACCAGCGGTTCAATGCCGTACTTGTGGCACTCATCAAAGAGTTCCTCATAGAAGCGCAGGCCCTCTTCGTTGGGCTGCGCGTCATCGCCGTTGGGCAGGATGCGGGTCCAGGCAATGGACAGGCGGTAGCAGCGGAAGCCCATCTCGGCAAAGAGCTTGATGTCCTCCTTGAAGTGGTGGTACATGTCAATGGCTTCGTGGGAGGGGTAGAAGTGCTCGGCATCGCAGTCCAGCATCTTCAGCTGGCCCAGCGCCACGGGGAAGCGGTCGGGGCCAAAGGGCACCACGTCCACGCTGGAAAGGCCACGCCCGCCCTCGTTGTAAGCGCCCTCGCACTGGTTGGCGGCAGTGGCACCGCCCCACAAAAAGTCTTTCGGGAATTTGCCCATAGGTCTTACCTCCTGATGCAGTTGAATTCTGATGATTCAATGATACCATGTTCTGAGCCGCTGTCAACCGGGAAAGTACGACTTTAGCCGTCAATTCGACGAAAAATGTTGCTGATTTTTGACACTTTTCACGAAGAAATCGAAAATTGCGGGCAATTTTCCTTGGAATCTGTTTCTTCCAAACGGACAGTAAGTGTGATAGACTGAATAGGTAAACGGAAAACGGCTCACCCTGTCCCTCATTGCTTTGCAATGCCGGAGCGGGCGAGGACGTTGATGAAAGAGCTATCAGGAAAAATGGAGTGTTTGCTATGACTGAATTCAAGCCCATCAAGGAAGGCAAAGTCCGCGAGATCTATGACAATGGCGACAGCCTCATTATGGTTGCCACCGATCGTATCTCTGCATTTGATGTGATCCTGAAAAATAAAGTGACCAACAAGGGCAAGGTGCTGACCCAGATGAGCAGATTCTGGTTCGATTACACCAAGGATGTTCTGCCCAACCACATGCTGAGCGTGGATACCGCCGATATGCCCGAGTTCTTCCGCACGCCTGCCTTTGAGGGCCGGAGCATGAAGTGCCGCAAGCTGACCATGCTGCCCATTGAGTGCATCGTGCGCGGCTACATCACCGGCAGCGGCTGGGCCAGCTACCAGCAGAACGGCACCGTCTGCGGCATCCGCCTGCCCGAGGGCCTGCAGGAATCCCAGCAGCTGCCCGAGCCCATCTACACTCCTTCCACCAAGGCTGAGATCGGCGACCACGATGAGAACATCAGCTACGAAAAGAGCATTGAGGTGCTGGAAAAGCAGTTCCCCGGCCACGGCGAGGACTACGCCACCAAGCTGCGGGACTACACCATTGCCCTGTACAAGAAGTGCGCCGCGTATGCCCTGAGCCGCGGCATCATCATTGCCGACACCAAGTTCGAGTTTGGTCTGGATGAGAACGGCAACGTGGTGCTGGGCGATGAGATGCTCACCCCCGATTCCAGCCGCTTCTGGCCGCTGGAGGGCTATGAGGCCGGCCACGGTCAGCCCTCTTTCGATAAGCAGTTCGTCCGCAACTGGCTCAAGGCCAATCCCGACAGCAACTACGATCTGCCTCAGGATGTCATCGACAAGACCATTGCCAAGTACGAGGAAGCTTATGAGCTCCTGACCGGCAAGAAGCTGTAAACACTCTGATCTTCTTTCTCCCCTCTGCTGTATAACGGCAGGGGGGATTTTTGTGTCAACGGCTTCCCCCGGAGGGACGGCGGGGTGCTCCACAAAAAATCCCCCCGCCCATGAACAGATGGGGCGAGGGGAAAGCTAAGGGTTGGCAGTGTTACAGGATGCGCACCCGGATGACAGCAGGGATGGCGGCCAGCTTCTCAGCCAGCCTGCCGTCCACGGCACCGGTCGCGTCCAGCATGGTGTAAGCCATGTTCTTTTTGCTCTTGTTCACCATGTTTTCAATGTTCAGGCCCGCTTCGGTGGTCAGGGCGGTGATCTGGCTGATCATGCCGGGCTCGTTCTTGTGGATGATGCAGATGCGCTTGCCGCCTGCACGGGGCTGATGCACCTCGGGCATGTTCACCGAGTGGGTGATGTTGCCGTTCTTGAGGTAATCGCTGATCTCCTGCACGGCCATTGCGGCACAGTTGTCCTCGGCCTCCGGCGTGGAAGCACCCAGATGCGGGGTGCAGACAATGCCGGGCTTGCCCAGAATGGCCTCAGTGGGGAAGTCGGTCATGTAGCCGGAGACCTTGCCCGTCTCCATGGCCTCCAGCAGGGCTGCGGTGTTCACCAGCTCACCGCGGGCGTAGTTCAGGATCTTCACGCCGTCCTTGCACAGGGCAAGGGTCTGGGTGTTGATGGTGTCCTTGGTGGTGGGCAGGTAGGGCACATGGATGGTGATGTAGTCGCACAGGGGGAGCATGTCGTTCAGGTTCACGCAGTGGTGGACCTGGCTGGACAGGTTCCAGGCGGCATCAATGGAGATGTAGGGGTCGTAGCCGTAGACCTCCATGCCCAGCTCAATGGCGCAGTTGGCCACGCGGGAGCCGATGGCACCCAGACCGATGACACCCAGCGTCTTGCCCTTGATCTCGTTGCCCACGAACTGCTTCTTGCCCTTTTCCACGGTCTTTGCCATGGCGGGGTCGCCGGTCAGGCCCTGACACCACTGGGCAGCAGCAGCCACATTACGGCTGCCGGCGATCAGCATACCAATCACCAGCTCGGCCAC
>ERZ1035032.1145-NODE-1145-length-17580-cov-12.648845_pt1 | contig 17580 bp, 31 predicted proteins | sample MGYA00520693_ERZ1035032 | MGnify/ENA primary metagenome ERZ1035032 (study PRJEB33766, sample SAMN09781740) | gut metagenome | biome: gut microbiome | host: Homo sapiens | place: Madagascar | study: EMG produced TPA metagenomics assembly of the PRJNA485056 data... | reverse complement strand
ATATATAACAGAATAAATATACTCAGGTTCTTTTTTCTTGTTTTTGTTGTATTTCCGACAGTTTCATGACTTATCCACATGCACTGAAATTGAACTGTTTCTACTTGATTTTTCCTTGATTTTAGAACGTTTTTTTCATATGCTGCATAAAAATAGAATGTTTTCCAAAAAATATACATAAAATTTGAATGTTTATTTTGCCGCATAAAAAAATACCTGGTTTCAGGATACTTTTTTGATCCGTTATCAGATATCTGCCAAATAAAAAATTCATTTGATATTTATTTTTGTACTATGAGAAGACCATCCGCATACTGCAGACAGCCTGTCCGTTATCCTATTGCCGGCATGGTTCCTAACAGAACCTTTTCCAGCCCATCGTAATTATATTGTCGTTTCAAATCTCCGTTTGTCTGAAATAATGGCACGTTCTGACCAGAAACGCTCCATTCTTCTTTCAGCAATTTATGGATTAATGCAACACTTAAATATCGCTTTTCCTGAGTCTTTTTCCCTGCATTCAGTGTATCTATGCTTTTTTCCACAGCACGATTCATAAGTGCAAACAGATTTTTTCCTTCTTCTATCGCCTTTGAACCATACTGCTGAAACAATCCCTTTATATCCCTTTTTTTCTTTGTGTCTTTCTCCTGAATACGGTTACGGCGAAGGACTGCCTCCAATAAATGTTCCCGTAACCGTTCCGCTTCACTCACTTCCCCGTTTTTTCTATATATGATTTTTCGTGGTTCTATGTAATACTTTTTATTTTTTATTCCAATTGAAAAAAATATTCTTAATTCCTTCAGGTAGGATCGGATCACACGCTCACTGACCTGAAACATTTTCGTATATTTTTCATAAAATTTCTTTACGCCTATTTCAAAATATCCTTTTCCAGCATAAGTGATCTTCATCAACTCCAATGCCAACAGCTTCGTACCTGCCTTACACCGGAAAAACTGATCCTGAAAGAAAATATTGTGATTTGTATTCACATATCCATTTTGTATACAATCTTTGTCTGAATTATCAAGAATTGTTATATCATGATCGATGCGGTGCGATTTTTCACATTTTATAAAACCTTTCTTCTCCAATGCAATCTTTGCATTATAAAACTCCTGATAACTCATATGCATGGTTTCACATAATTCTTTATAATGAACCCCATATACCTTTCCATTGTCATCCTGGAATCTGGAAATGTATATCAGAAAGTCTATCTCTTTATTTGTAATCCCGGCAGCAATCATTTTAGCAATATTGCTGTTTTTTAGCTTCTGCACTTACGCTACTCCTTTGTTTTCGATAATCTTTTCATTATCTTAATATGTACCATTAGCATTTCTGCCCCTGTTTTTCTGCCCAGCTTTCCAACAATTCCATGATCACACTTTCTACATATTCATCTGTTGCATCTTCTGGAAAGAAACTTTTAATTTTTTCTTTTTTAATCGTAATTCCTTTTTTTGCTACATTTTCTTTCTTTGGCTGTCTGTTCATGATATTATCGATTTCTTCCTGATTCCAGGTGCCGCTTTTATGAAGCTGCATCATCTTCTCTAATTGTCCAGTGTCAGGCAATCTGTTATTTTTCTGATAATATTCCCAAACACACTGTTGTTCCTCACGATTAAAAAAGGATATTATATAACCTGCTCCAACAGACAATTTTGACTCATCTACCAAATTCAGCAGATCCTTCCGCAAATATGTAAGCCGGATATACCGTCTTACTGTTCTCTCACTGTCACCATTTTTTTCTCCAACCTTTTTCATGCCACCAGGTTCTTTCTCCTGTGCCATGTCATCTTCTGTCATAAGATCATTCCGTTTTCCCTGATGGCGCATTGCCTCTGCCTTTATCCGGTATGCCCATGCTTTTTCACTCGGCAGTAATGTCTCTCTTTTATTATTGGAATCAACCATCAAAATCGCTGCCGTATCATCATCTAATTCTTCAATATGAACCGGAACTTCTTTCAAACCAGCCATTCCTGCAGCATGGTTTCTTCTGTGTCCGGATATGATCTCATATTCATCTTCCTTGCCGGAAACAGGACGTACCAGGATAGGTTCTCTCACACCATAGGTTCGGATACTCTCTGCAAGATCTTTCATTGCCTGGTCTTCATCCACACGATAAGGGTGCTCATGAAATGCTTTTAATTGTTCCCGGCGGATCATTGCCACACCAGATTGTTTTTCTGTTTGTCTGCCAGGCTCTTTTCTTTCTGTTAATGTATTTTCTCTTCTTGATGTATAATCCGGAAGATTCTGAAACATACCACCAAATATATCTGCACTGCTCACATTTTTCGCCATTTATGCACGCCTCCTAACAATTTCCTCACATACATTCCAGTAATCCTTTGCTGTCGTACATTTTGCATTGTATGCCTGGACACTCATCCTTGCCGACTGGGCTTTTTTACAGTCCTCACATTCCCTTACCTTTGTTTCAAAAACAGTTGTTTCAAACATTGCCAATACACCCGGTAGGGCTTCGCTGATCTCACGACAAAGTGTGGTTTTTTCTTTATATTTATTTAAAAGTACTCCTGTAACACGTAGATTGCGGTTTGTATACTTTTGTGTTGCATGGATCGTGACATACAGATCACTGATTCCTTCCATTCCGTAACGGTCGCAGGTTACCGGTATCACAACCTCATCCGCAAATGTCAATGCATTAGACAACATACAGCCAAGTGTAGGTGGTGTATCAATAATAATAAAATCGTACTGTTCCCGGATTTCCTCACATGCATCACATAATGTAAATAACCTGGTAGCATCATCTGGAAACTTTGTCTCCGGATTCTTTAATAACTTGTCCGATGCGATCACATCCAGCTTTTCCATGTGCTGAATACATTCACTTGCTTTCTCATGTTCAAATAATAGATCATATAACGTTGCCACACCTTCTACCTGTGCCCTGCAGGTATCTGTGGAATTGCACTGTCCATCTGTATCGATCAATAATACCTTCTTTCCCATTTCTGCCAGGTCAAAAGCAATGTTTACTGCTGTTGTTGTTTTTCCTATGCCGCCTTTTTGATTTGCTACTGCGATTACTCTGCTCATACAATTTCTCCTCTGTTTTTTTATTTTCTTTTATCTGCATTTTCTTTTTCTCAGATATTCGTTATGCTCAGTTTCTACTGGTTCCGATTCCTCCATGTCACGTTCTTTCTTCTTATATATGAGATATTCATTCCAGTCCTTACACCCTATCCCCTGTGGAACAATATCCATATCTGTCTTATATCCCTGCTGTTCATATTTTTTCAGTAACCCAATCTTTTCTTCATTACCGAACATGGCAAGCATCCCTGCCGCATCATTGTCCATACAAAATGTTATGTTTTTTATGTAAGGATGCTCTTTTAAAAACTGAACCAGCGGATTATCTGCCGTCATTCCTAGCACAAGTTTATTGCTCTCAAAATCACCTTTCAGATCCATATAAGACATGAGATCTATATTTGCCTCAAAAACTTTCAGCTCCGTACTTTTTTCATTTACGATATTGATACCGTAATTTTTATCATTTCCTGCCACATCCCCTTTGTATTTTTTCCCATAAATATCTGCTGTTCCACGTTTTGTAGCATACCGTACATTGCCATCTTTGTCCTTACCCAGGAAAACAAGGTTATGATGTTCCTTTTCCTCATATAAAATTTTCAGATCGCGTACAAAGTGATCTACAATCTGCTGTGACAAACCTCTTGTCTTGATCAGATATGCATAAGCTCTCCGATAAGTCCCAGGCATTGCTTCCGGAAGAACAAATTCCGCATGTTCCTTTGGTTTTATTTCTCCTGCCTGATGTGATGCAGCTTTTTCATTCAACGTATTCTTCCATTGCCTATCCTCTATAGAGAATCCCTGAAATTCCAACAGAGTCTTAATTGCTGCATGCACTGACTCAACTCCGCAAAACTGCATCAGAAAGTCAATCTGTGATCCGCCACTCTCTTTACCGTTACCTGCTCTTGACCATCGATACCATGTTCTGTCGTTATAAATTCTTATAGAATCATGTTCCGCCAACGTATATAGCCGGTTACCCACATGCTTTGGATGATATCCATAATATTCTGCCAGCTGCGTCAGGCTTGTCTCTTTTGCCTGTGCAACCAGTTCTTCTGAAAAAAATTCAGACATCCGCCACGTCTCCTTCCCTGTCCGTCATTTGTTGTTTCTGACTTACTTTAAGTAACTTCATCATTTCCTCAGCCATACATAAAAACATTTCTGTTGTTTCTTCGGAAGTATTTTCAACAATCTTTTCAAACACTTCCCCATTTCCATGTTCAATTTCAATCCTGATACGGCTTTTATTCCATACATCATCTACACTTTCTTCTGTTTCCAGTAATTTCGATACCGGAACTTCTAATGCCGTTGCAATCTTTAGGATTGTTTTCAGACTCACAGTGCTTTTCGCGGATTCCGCTTTGGAAACACAACTTACAGAAAGATTTGCAGCGACAGCTAATTCAGATATTGATACTTCTTTTTTCTGACGTTCTTTTCTGATGTTTTGCGCAATATTTTCCATCCGCTGATCCATTTTATGATCATCATAAATAAGAGAATCTATATTAATCCCTCTTTGACGATATAGCATAGTTATCTCTTCCTTCCATTGCGATGCACATAAATGTTGTCATCCGGCTGCTCCTCTTTATCTGCCTTATCCTGATGTTCCTGCCCCTCCACTTTTCTTTCCCTGTCCTCTTTTTCTTCTTTCAGTAATTCCTCTCTTTCCTTTACCCACTGCTTAATGAGTCCGATTTCCTTGTCCATATCAGACTCTTTCGCCGGTTTCCAGTCTCTTGTCATGTATTTCAGTTCTTCTTCCCAGTATGCAATATCATCATCTATCCAGTCTGGTTCTTCTCCGTCTGCTTCTTCCGGATGTTCCTCTATATACTTTTTGTCTTTCTTTGCTTTCTCGATATTGTCCATTGCATCCAGATAGTCTTCTGGCTTATATCCCCAATCAAGCAAATGACTCAACAGTGTGTTTTCTGGATACATTGCAAACCAGCACCTTTCAAACCAGCGGTTTGCCAAATCTCTTTCATCACTTCCGTTGGAATATGTACCGTCTACTAAATCTCCGACAAAATATGCAATCAATTCTCCGGCACTTAACCCATGCTCACCACATTTACTCATCAATCTTTCACAATCTGCGTCTGACAGTTTTACAGTGATATTTCTTTCTTTAATTGTTGCAATTTCCTCTTCCTGCCTTTCCCTTTCAGTTTTCGTATGATCATACATTTCTACCTTCTCCATCCTGTTTACTCTCCTTTCCAATTTTCTCTATCCATCTTTCAGTTTCTTTTTTTCCCTTATATGCCTTATAGCGCAGATAAAAAAGAAATAACGTCAATGCAAAGATCTCAATTATTAAAATAATATTTACAATCTTCAACAGCATTCCAACCGATAAAACCATCTAAACTCCTTTCCCTCCGGGACATATGCCCGGAGTTTTCCATCCTGCCATACATCGTGATATATTGTGTAAGGAAAATTGCATTATCCGGTTACATTTTTTAATTGCCCTGCCCCTTGTTTTCCTCTATTCCCCTCCATCCAACGGACAATTCCGATGTACCTGATCCGTTTTATTTACTCCGCATCTCATTTTTCTCATCCTTTTCACGCTTCTTCTCTTTTTTCACCCAATCCCATAAAATATTCAGGACCAACGCATTTCTTGTCAGCCCCTGCTTTCCTGCTCTGATCTTTAATTCTTCCTGCAGATCTTCCGGAGCTCTTACTGTCATTTGATTTACCATGTTTCTCCCTCTCTTTCTATCATTGCTACATACTTTCCATAGCTCATCCCTGCTTTTCTTGCTTTTTTCAATACGTTGCTTATATTGCTATTATTTTGTGTTGGGTTTCTTTTTTTCTCATGAATCGTTTTATTGCGTTCATTTCTGCACTGTTTCCCGCAAGTCAATGCAGCCGCAGAGATTGTTTCAAATTCTTTTCCACAGATTATGCACTGTTTTTTGTATACTTTTCTTACGAACACTTTTTATCCTCTCTTTCTTATCTGTTGTGCTTATTTCTAATACCGCCGATTGCAGTCAGCTTTTTATTTATGTCATTGAACTTCTGATGTCATTTTGATATAATATTGATGTTAAATTATTAATTTTTTGCCACATTGGGGACAATAGTTACATTGAAGTATGTACTCAACGAAATCATCACCATAGTAAGTCAAATAATTAACACCTTTGATAAGAATGTCAGCTTTATTATTAGAACCCGGTGATGTAAAATCTATTCTTTTTTTCTGGCATAATTTACATTTTTCTCATATACTAAGACCTCCGAGGTGATTATTATGGCTGCAAAAACTCGTATGTGGAAACCGAATGGTAAACCTGTAGAAGCAAGTAAGGTATTCAGCAAAATTCCTTTTTTTCTTAGTTGTAGAAAATGTTGAGTTACTTCTTTTGTTCATAGAAATCCTTCCTTTCTTATATTTAATAACACAACATAATTATAGGAGGTTATTAATGGTCGATTTTACAAATGCATATAACAATATTAGCTATTTATACAAAAATCAAGGACGAGATGTGATACAATATTGTTTTGTTTTACACGGATATCGTATAAATGTAGCTTATACTACGCATGCCGGATTATCTCGTCAAATATCAATTACCTTCGAGACACTAAGACGAGAAGTGATTTTTTTACCCGTTCGTATAATAAAAAAAGATAATAGTTTACTTATAAGCGCGCGAGTTGGAGAATACATGTCGCTTTTATATCCTTTTTTCTCTAATTTTACTAATGATGGACACGTCTCTACCACTTTATTTTTTGAGGAATTGACCAGACGTCTTGAGGATTTATCTATGGATGACTTGCGCTATGAAAGTATCCATGAGTTTGGTAGACGTATACGGCATACTAAGTATCCTCGCAAAGGAAAAGATGATTACACAAATCCATATTTCTTTAATATTATTCACAAAAATCTAAGTGACCGAATGAGAAAAAAAATCTTTGATATGTATGATAATCCTTATGAAATTATAAAATTTCTTAAGCGTAACGGTCTTACTCTAGCATTTACAGAAGATATAAATAAAGCACGTGATTTTTATACTGTATTTAATCAACGTCGTTTAGAACTAGAGAGTAAATACTAATATATATAAGCGCTATGAATTGTATTCTATGCGTAACTGATTATGTTCTGCATAGTCTAATAATTCGCTTATTATCTGTCCGGAAGATTTGTTTATAATTATTCCACCTGTGGTATCATTATTGCTATAAAAAAATAATGTCCAATCGTCTCCATATTTTTTTAACACGATTTTCTCGATAGAAAACGGTTCGGCATCTCGTTCATATTGTTTAATCCAATCAGGAAGAATGTATTTTTTCATAATCTTTTACCTTATCCTTTCAGCAGAATAATAGCTATATATTATATTTTTCACGGTCTTTTTTCAGTTCATCACGAATAAGTCTGTATTTTTCTTCATTGTAGGTCGATATTGCAATGCTAATTTCCTCAAGTGTTGCAACGTCTATAACTGCACATCCGGTTATTAATCTCTGTTTCGCATGACAGTATATCTTCTGCTGTTTTTGCGTCCATCAATTTCCATGCTAAACATTTTAATTCTACATTCATGATTCTTTATTCTTCATACTCCTAACTTCTGTCCACAAAACGGACAATAATTTATTTCTACTTCAATAATTAAAGGCATGTCATTAACAGGAAATATTTTGTTTCCGATATCAGATGAACATATTTCGATACGTCCAGGATGCTTTTTTACATACTTAACATATCCCAGATCTTCATTTACAGGATTGATTGTTCTTCCAAAATTTCTTATAAACGCAATGAACCCCTTATGACGTTCCGGGTTATCCATTGGAATTACACCATATAAATTTGAAGCTATTCTTTCACATTCAATTTTTTTCTGTGCAGTCCATTCCCCATCAACTGCTATATAATTACAGTATGGACATATTTTTTTATTATTCATCTTATCCATATGGCTCCTTCACACATTTTTCTTTCTCAATACTGGAAAGCCGTTTTTCTTTCTTCTCTTTCGCTGCATCTTTCTTTTTAAACAAATATGCATATTCCCCATTTTCCCCATCCTGGAACATCCTCAGTACTCTTTCCAAATAAAGCCCAAATGAGCTGATCAGAAGTTACCGGATTCTCTTTATCAAAAACAATATTATTCATACACATCACCTCTCTTGTCTGTAGTGCTTGTTTCTAATACCGCTGCTTCCTGTCAGACGATCATTTATGCTATTGAACTTCTGATGTCATTTTGGTATAATTTTGATGGTGTTATAATAAAATAGATTTTATGTATGATAATGGAACTACTGCAGATCCAAAAGGTTCAACTTCTGAATCTTTCTGTTGAACCAAAAAAATATTGGCATCTAACACCCCATTATCATTAGTTAAACAAATATCTTCGATTTTTCCATCAAGTGTATGGTTGTTCTCACATAATATTTTTATATAATCACCTTTGCTTATAAACATATACTTACTACATTAGGAGAAAACATTATGAGTAAATTAACATTCACTACCTTAAAAAATTTAGTCAACCAAATGAAAGAAAATAATGTTGACAAAGACAAATTCTCATTTGTATATAAAGTAAAATTTGATGTCATCGTCGCTATTGTTCATGAAGGTTATGAACTTTTAGTCGGTTTACACACTGTGAACTATGGCTTTGTTGTTAAAGTAAATCAAAATTTTGTAGCAGAATTAAAAGAAGACGATTATTATAATTTATGCAAATATTTAAACCTGTCATTTAGAAACGATGGCTTTACTTCTAATGTTTTCTTAAAACTCCTTTCATCTAAAATTCCAGATCACTACTCTGGGTATAAATATTCTTATAAAGATATGATTCCTTTTTTAAAATGTAAGCCAATTGACGAAGCACAGAAAATATATTTTAAAGGATGGAATGACCATACAAAAGATCATAATAAAGCTCATAATTTTGAAAAAACAGAATTTTATTTTGGAAAAGAAGTTGCAGATTATTGCAGGGTCAACAATATAAGTTCCCTATGGACGCATATCGCAAAGGAAGAAGATACTTTCTATAATCCCTGGCATATAAAATAATTGCTTTTAAATCTTTATCTTTTCACATAGAGCGGCATAACTGCCCATTATAAAATGTTGTTCTGTTTTTAATGAGCAGTTGAAGCCATTCCATCATTAACGCTTTATATTATTTTTCCCTGTCTTCCATTGCCACTTTCTAATACACTGGAAAACCGTTTTCCTTTTTATGCCGAATGTGCCTGAGCTGTGATCACATCCGTCATGATTCCGATCGTCATTGCATCCAGTGACGCAGCAAGCGCCTGATCAAGTTCCTCACTGGTGTTGATCCCGAAACTTTTTAAAGTTTTTCTCAGTCGTTCTGCCTGGTTCTTATCTCTGTTATCCTGATCTGTTTTCTTCATAAGGTTCCCATCCTTTCTTCTCTTTTTGTGCTTATTTCTAATACCGCTGATTGCAGTCAGCTTATCATTCATACCATTGAACTTCCGATGTCATTTTGATATAATATTGGTGTCATAATTAAAAACTACATACAAAGGAGATAAATATGGCACTTGTAACCAACATGATAACCAAAATATTATCTGACTACGAAAATACTGACCTGTTGATAAATTCAGCATTAAAATATCGTTTTTCCTACAATGGATACGATACAGATGTTTTTTATACAGTAAAAGATGGCTTGGAAAATCAATTACTACTGTCAATTATGGTTGATGGTGTTGCATATATTACAACTTTGAATTTTCACAAAGCAAAAAATGATTACTATATGATGTTCTATCTTCCAAACGAACTATATACAGAAATCCAATTTTCTCTTTTATATGTTAATAAACATTGTGCCGTTAATCCCTATTTTGAGGCAATGTCTGACTACATAATGACGCATTGTCCGATTGCAGTCCAACACCGGGAAGAATTACGTCGTCATCCGACATACACTTATAAATTAGAGCATAGCTATCCGTATTTCAAAACAACCCGACGAGTTTCTATGTCCAAAGATATGAAAAACAAAATATGTGAAAAATACGATAAAGTGCTGGCAGCAAAAATTCTAAAGTTTTGCGGAAAAACCCAAACACTTGTATTTACTCCCAATATTAAAGATTCAAAAGACATAGAAGTATATATGGGTACTCATTCTATGTAATATTCTGAGCCTGGAAAGCCATTGAGTTGATCATAAAAGCAGTCAGCATGTTTCATAAGTGCCTTGTGTGAAATTTCTATTTGTTCTAATTGCCACGGAGCATCTTTACAAGGCACTGCAGCATAACTCTTGTAAGGTTCCACTTTAATGCCTTTTGCGTTTTGATGGAGACGGACCCAAAATCCGTTCTTTTGGGACAATTCAACGGTTATATTCTCTCTGTTTCTTCTGGAAATTTTTTCGTTTGTTTTCACTTCAAATACAAGTCCTTGTACCGTTCGACCCTGATATTGAAATTCTCTACAATCAAAATCATATCCTAAAATTAGATAACCCATAAAAAATCCTCTCTTTTCTTTATTTGCTAATTTCTAATACTGGAAAACCGTTTTCCTTTTTATGCCGAATGTGCTGGAGCTGTGATCACATCTGTCATGATCCCGATCGTCATTGCATCCAGTGACTCATTATGTGCTTATTTCTAATACCGCTGATTGCAGTCAGCTTATGAAATATCATCTTTGCCATATGCCATACCGGCTTCCATTCCATTCAGATATGCCAGCATCACACTCTCGAATATCGAACGTTTTCCAGATGAAACACTGTTAATGATTTCAGATAAGTGTTTCGCATCTGAAAGCTGATCGGGCGTTAATTCCTTTTCTTTATCCATTTGTGTCATCCTCTCTTTTTAACCCTTACCCTTTACACTTTCTGCTTTTTCTGCTGTCGTTCAATCTGATCTCTCGTAAGTAATGTTTTGACACTGTTCTGTACCAATAACCTGCTCAGCGGATCCAGTTTCTCAAGTACCTCTACGATTTCCCTTATGTCCTGTTCTTCTTTTGTTCCCATCATCCTGTATATCTCCTTTCTCTTGCTGTATCTTTAAGACACATTATAGTGTCTATCATATACTTTTGTCAAGATTTCAGTGTCCTTTAGACACTTTTTATTGAACTTTTTTTTAAGTCATGTTATTCTATCCATTGAAAGGCGGTATTCTTATGAATGATCGAATTAATGAATTACGAAAAACTCTCGGTTTAACTATGGAGAAATTTGGAAAATCTCTCGGTGTAGGCAAATCAGCAATTAACAAAATTGAAAAAGGTGAAAATAATGTCACCGAACAGATGTTAAAAGCTATCTGCCGCGAATTCCATGTATCTGAGCAATGGCTTCGGGATGGAATCGGTGACATGTTCGTGCAGCCAGATGATGAAACTGCTGTTCTCGTTTCCAATCTTCTTGAAAATACGGACGATGAATTTTATACATTGGTTCTTGACATTGTCCGCACCTACCAGCAACTGCAGCCGGAATCACAGATCGTGTTTCGTAATTTCTGTCAGCAGCTCGTCAAAAACATTCAGCCCCGACAAAAGTGATATGAACCACACGGAAAAACCTCTATCCTATCTTTTGGATATTTTCATCTTATCCCGTGCAATCAGGATATCTACTGCATTCTGCACCAGAATCAAATCAACAAGCTGCATACGATCCACTTTATTTATTAAGTCATTTTTTATTTCTTTACGTTTATCTTCCATATAGTCTTGTGTGGAATATACTTTGCCAAGTTCTCTTGAAACATCTTTTAATGTCTCTTCCTTATTCATATTGACTTCTCCATTTTTCCCTGTCTTTCATTGCTAATTTCTAATACTGGAAAACCGTTTTCCTTTTTATGCTGAATGTGCCGGAGCTGTGATCACATCCGTCATGATTCCGATTGTCATTGCATCCAGTGACTCATTATGTGCTTATTTCTAATACCGCTGATTGCAGTCAGCTTATGAAATATCATCTTTGCCATATGCCATACCGGCTTCCATTCCATTCAGATATGCCAGCATCACACTCTCGAATATCGAACGTTTTCCAGATGAAACACTGTTAATGATTTCAGATAAGTGTTTCGCATCTGAAAGCTGATCTTCCTTTAATTCCTTATCTTTATCCGTAAAATCACTTCCTTTTCTATGTCATATTTCCACAAGATATTGCTACCATATCATCAACTACTTTCTGAGCTTCGATTCCAGCAATAAACGAATTTGTCATCATTACAATGAGTTTTCGCTTATCTTCTGGAATCTCTGCAATGATGGCTGCAATTCTGTTTGCATCACTAAGTTGCTCGGCTGTATAATTTTTTTCCATCATGAAATCCTCCTTCGTTTTATTGATTTTGAGATAATTATATATTTCTTAATCAATATTGTCAATATTTATTATTGATTAAGAAATATTTATTGACTATAAAATATTTCTATTTTATAATTTGATTGTGGAGGTGATAAAGTGAACGAGAGAATCAAACAAGCAAGACACGCTCTAGGACTTACACAGCAAAAATTTGCAGAAAGAATTGGATTAAAACAAAATTCTATTGCTTTGATTGAAAGCGGTAAAAGAAATATTTCTGATCAGGCAATCCTTTCTATATGCCGTGAATATAAAATAAATGAAGAATGGCTCCGCAATGGAATTGGTGAAATGTTTACACCAGATGACGATGAACTGGACAATTTAGTTAAAAAATATAATCTGTCAGATACTGATCAGATTTTAATAAGAAAATTCGTAAATATGAGTTCAAGTGAGCGTAAAGCAATTCTTCATTTCTTAGCCGGTGTTGCAAACACTCTTGGTATTACTGAAAACGCCCCTGAAAAATAGTTTCATAATGATTTCATAAAGGCGATTTTTTATGGCAACTAATAAAATTCCTACCATGTTGCGCTTACCAAAAGGTTTATATAAAAAAATCAAACACCTTGCCCAAATCGAACGACGTTCTGCCAATGCAGAAATCGAGATTGCAATATCAGAGTACATTGCAAATTACGAGTCCAAACACGGCTCTATCCTCACTGATAATGACGAGCCTTCCGAATAAGCGACAACACATATGCGTTAAAACTTATTCCCAGTTCACATGCCTCTTTTCCAAGCTGCTCTTTTAGTGCAGCGGGCATGCGAATGATGATCTGTGCCTTTTCTTTCTTATCTCCCATATTCTTCCTTTCTAGTTTCCAACTCTATTACACTTCTGTCTTTACTTTCTGGCGTTCCTGCTGGATTCCAAGCATATATCCAAGGATAAACATTTTGTTATTATCATTCTCAGCTCCCAGTTTTAGCCACATTTTTTGCAAATCGAACACCCTGCATAAATATCTGGAAAGATTTTTGTTCATCCGGGCTGAGCTGATTTAAAAGATTCTCAAGCTCTATTGTTTCCTGCTTATTTTCCACTGCAATCATGGTTTCTGTACCTTTTCTTTCGTCCATAATGGCTTCCTCCTTCTTGTTATTTTGTTCTTTATAAGAAAATATTAATTCTTATTAAGAATTTTGTCAATATATATTTGTTCTTTACAAGAAGTATTATGAATTGACGAAAAGAATCTTGAATGATATGATGAATTGAGAAAGAGGAGGAATAAATTTGAACGAGAGAATAAAAAAATTAAGAAAAACACTCGGTTTAACATTAGAAAAGTTCGGAGAACGCCTTGGTGTAAAAAGAAACTCCGTTAGTCAATGGGAAAACGGAATTAATAACGTAAGCGATCAAGTGCGGAAATCTATTTGTAGAGAATTTGGCGTAAACGAAGAATGGCTTTTAAGTGGATCTGGACCGATGTTTATTCAATCTTCTACCTTCAGTCTTGATGAATTTGTAAAAAGTCGTGGAGCAAGTGATTTAGAATTGGATATCATGAAAGCTTATTTTGACCTGGAACCAGATGTAAGAAAAATGATAATCGAGCATTTTAAAAACCGTCTGGCAGCTCCAAAACGTGATTTATTTGACGACGTTCCTGATACTCCAGAAGAACTGGAGAGACGCTTTCCTCCGGTTGATCCGGATGATAAGAATGTGGCGGGATAGCTCCTTTCCAATTATTTCTATTTTCAAAATCATTTTTTCTGCATATAATATATAAGAATACTCATTTGCTAGTGTTCCTCAAATACTCATTTTTTATTGACTGTGAGTATTTTTGTGTTATAATGAAATCAGAGGATAGCGGCGTTGACCAGCTATCGTGGCGTTGAAGCAATTGACTGTGTCGGCAAGCAGCTGATTGTGGAGCTTGATCTTGGGTTATGCGATAACCTCAAACCGAATAGGTTCTTCGGAACTGAATGAAAACGCTTTTCAAGAGTCTTGCAAATGCAAGGCTCTTTATTTTACAAAGGGGAAACGAGGTGAATAACTATGGATTTAAGAAATATTTTAGCAAAAAGAGATGTCAAAAAGTAACGGCGAAGCAGAATTTTTAAAAGTACCTGCAAACAGACGACCAACTGCAGCATCACTTAGAAAACTGGAAAGAGAAATTTCCTCTCAAATTAGCGCAAATGATGCAATGCGTAGCCGAAGTATGCAACGGGCTTCCAAAATGTCTAGCAGATAAATGATCTGCTTAGTTTTTATAATATATATGCATTTTTTACAAGGCAGGGCTAATAATGGTTCCTGTCTTGTTGTAATTTAATCTTAAATGTTTACTAAAACTTTTTAACAATAATTGTCAAATCATACGTCTATCGTTAATTTAACGAACCTATATATGATCAACCTTCTACTTTCAGAAATGATAATGGAACATTTTAAAAATCGTCTGATTTATAGAACATCTTATTCTTCCTTTTTTATCCGGATTTTCCTAAAGGAAACAAAAATAGTAAAATATTTTCTTTTATTCCGTCGAAAATGCAGGGGTTTTTTTTATACTAAAGTAATGAATGTATGAGAGCCTTCATGTGTATCATGGGAAACTTTTAAGCAAATATAAGATTAAACGAAAAGGAGTTCATAATATGGCAGAAAAGTTAGATGGCAATAAAATAGCGATGCTTACAGGTATAGCGATACAAGATGATGAAACATTTAAGTCAGAGGGTGGCTTTATTCCCGAGAGAGACCAATATTATTTTCAGATGCAGCAAGGCGGCAATGTCTTTTTGGTTGGTTTTAAGGATTTACTGACATGTTTGAGACTGCTTGAAAAGATGGAGGAAATTCCTGAAATCAGCAATAAATGGTGGCTGCGGATGGCTGCACTTTACGGAAATGATATCCTTATGGTAGAATTTAGGAAAACAGAATAAAGTCTATCATAGGAGACAATATCATGAAAGAAATTAAATTTACCACTAACTATGAACCGGTTTTATCCTTTTCTGATAAGGATTTTAAAACAAAATATGAAGAGCGGGTTGGGAATAATCCAGGCTATATACAGGTAGTTAGTGGAGAGACAAAACACTTAGCGTTATGTCCGAGATGTAATAATCCCGTCGCTATTCTTGGTATTTACAAGAAAATCGATGTTGCTCCCCATGCAAGACATGCAAAAGGAATTAATATTCCTAATGTAGTTCAGTATGATGAATACAAGTTTCAGCATTGCCCTTATCACAAAAAAAGAGCTAATTATATAAAAGAATATGTTCCTGAGACAGAAGAACCGAAAAGACAGGAATTATATAAGATTGCTAAAGAGCATTATGATAAAGCTATCTATTTGTTGCAAGAAGAAACAGGTATTTATATAACTCTTACAATGGCTGAAACTCTCGCAGAAAACTATGTAATCATGCGAGCGTATAATTATATTGATGCAACGATTTATAATATCCCGTGGTATTTAATCTACAGTTTCACTGGTTTTCCGTTGTATCACATGATAATAAGGAAAAACACCACATTATATAGACATCTTCGCCAGCTTGGTTTAGATCTAAAAGATAGTAAAGTCAAAGGACATGCTTATGTAGAAAATGGTGAAGGTTATGTGCTCACAGCCACGAATTACAGATATGTTGTAGATGGAAACGATAATCTTAACGAATGGTTGGATTTTTCGATTATACGTCCAGATGACACTGTGACAGATACTCTCTTATATGTTCCTGTAGATCGATTTTCCGTCAGCGTAGATTCGTATCATTTTGGCAATCTGATTAATTATCAAAATTGGAAACCGCGACAGAACGTGTTAGATATTGCAAAAAGATATATGAACCCATAATAGAATAATATTGTATTTTTCATAAAATATGTTCCTTCGGTTGATCTGGATGTAAGCATACTGTAGTTTGAACCTTATGATGAAAAAACTTCACTTATCTTGATAATAATATTTTTCTAACCAAACTAAACAATAGGGTAAATGTATTTGATAATCAAGCTACGGGATAAAAAAACAAGCACCTTCAGAAAGATTTGCCTCTTTCCATTGGTGCTTGTTTGCTATAAGCCTATAGACAATAATCTATTTTCCGGCAGCCTGTTTGTCAATTTCCTTACTGAATTCTGCTCTCTTCTTTAAAATTTTCTGGTACAAATCAGGGTATTCACTTTTTAAATCACAAAAAGGATCTATAAGCTCCGCGGTATGAATCACTGTTTGTTTGTGTGTCCTTGCATATGATATTTGTGTCAACTTTGTATTAGGATAATTTAAGGGATCAATTTTTACATCATAATATGAATCAATATTTTCACTATGAGAAACCTTAGATATAGGAATAACGACATAATCCTCATTATCAGCTTTTGCAAGTACTAAAGCAGGTCTGCTTTTGTTTTTCATTTTATGGCTTTTAAAGTCATAGAAAGGAGTAATAGCTTTACAAATCTTTCCGATCATATGTTATCCCCCCTATTCTACAGTGTCCAGATCTTCAAATTCATCATAATACATATCCCATACATGGTCATATGGGCGTACTTTTTCAGAATCTTTTTGTATATCTGCAAGCTGAATAATATTGCTTCCGTTCTCACCATCCTTCAAACCTGCTCTGGAATTAAGCCATGAAATCTCCCGATGTGACAAATCACTTAGTTTCCATGATGCCAATGCTCCATATTCAAGTAATACATTATTTACAATATATTTAATATCATCAGAAATATTCTTTGTTTCGACAAGAAATTCGCCTTGCTCATAATCTTGTCTTACTTCTCTTGATACAGGACCATATTTCCATCCTTCAAAATCACCTTCAAAAGCTGGTTTTCCTAAAATTGCAAATGATTCTCTTTGAGTAAAATAAAGGAGTTTATGGAGTTTCATTTCGTCCAGAGTCTCATGTGTCATTTCTTTATATTTTGCAACAATATAAGCAGCCACATCAATAATTTTATCCATACAGACTCTCCTTTCTTTCTGAAAATCAGGTTAAATATTTCAACGAAAAAAATTATGTTAAAAGATTTAAAACCTAAATATTATAT
>ERZ1035032.1136-NODE-1136-length-17663-cov-7.126988_pt1 | contig 17663 bp, 16 predicted proteins | sample MGYA00520693_ERZ1035032 | MGnify/ENA primary metagenome ERZ1035032 (study PRJEB33766, sample SAMN09781740) | gut metagenome | biome: gut microbiome | host: Homo sapiens | place: Madagascar | study: EMG produced TPA metagenomics assembly of the PRJNA485056 data... | reverse complement strand
GTTTAAAGAAGAATAAGGAATATCAGCCTCTTTTGCTAACTTATAGATAGACCAGTTTCTTAATTTCATATATGTTTCTATTTTTCTTAGAATTTCATTGTTATTCATATATTCTACCTCGCATGATAATTATTTTACAGTTTCATGAAATGAAAGTTAGATATATAAATGCGTTATAAAACTTGAAACTATAACGTGTATTCGTTATAATGTTCATATGTTAATCAAAAAAACTAAAAAGAGGGGAGATTTATGGACAAAGGAAAAAACAAAATAATTGTGCTGATGCCCGTGTGCGTGTGCATTTTATTAACGTTATGTGGGTGTACAACAATAAAAAAAGCTAAAGAGGAATCTGAAAAAATTGTAGAGTCATATAATTCGGGGCACATAGATTATGACGTAGCATTGAATAATTTGACTGACATTGAAACAGATAAACAGGAGGCTGAACAATATGTGAATGAAAAGAAATCTTACTTGGAAGAATTAAAAAAATCAAAAGATAATTATAATACGGCTGAGAATTTATTTAATGTAAAAAAATATGAATCTGCAATTACATATTATGAACATGTATCAGTTAATGATAAGAATTATGATGATGCTCAGAGTAAGATAGTAGAGTCGAAGAAACGGTTTATAGAATTAACTTTGGATGAAGCTGAAATATATATTAAAGATGATAAATATCTCAAGGCGATAAATGTATATAGAGAAGCGATTAAAGTATATGATGATGGAACTCTGAGCGGAAAAATTAGTGAGGTGGAGAGTAAGTATAAAAATTATCTGGAGAATAAGGTTCAAGAGTATGTGAAAGATAAAAATTGGTCTGAGGCAATAGGAATATATGAGGAATTGGAGAGTTATTTTAATGATGACTCTTATAAAGTAAAAAAAACAGAAATAAAAAACAGGTGTATAAATGATGCTATCGAGAAAGCTGAAACACATACAAAGAATGGAGATTATGACTCCGCAAAAAAAGTAGTAAATGAAGCTATAAAAGTAGTTGGCAATGATTCAGAGTTAACAGATGAACTTGAGAGAATAACCAGTTTTGAACCTTTACTTATTACTGATATAGATGAGTTTTATAACGATGGGGATGTACATAAATGGGCAGGGATAGACAAGGATAATACAGGAACCTCATATCCATCAGGATTATTAGTTAATGAGTCGGGCGGAGTTATGTTTTCAGGACCGGAAAGCAGTGAAATTGAATATTTGCTCGACGGAAAATATGACAAAATGACAGGAAAAGTCGTATTGCATTATGACTGTAGAGATACAGCGGATTCATCTGTTGCAGCAGGTAAAGTAAAAATATATGGCGATGATGAATTGCTGTACTCATCAGATATTATTGCTAGTGGTGTCATGCCCCAGGATTTTGATCTTGATATAACAGGTGTTAATAATTTGAAAATTGAGTTTTTATGGATGCTAACTCCATATGGTTTTGATATAGGGCAAATAAAATTTGGAGTTGTAAATCCAATAGTGCAAAAGAATTATATAGTAAAGAAATAAATAAGAAAGAGGTAAGAGGATGAGAAAAGAGACAAAAAAAACAATTATAAGCTCAACTATTGTGATAGCTGCTATGGTGTTATGTTCATGTGGAAGCAATGAAGTAATTATTGATAACTCAGAGGGACAAACTAATACAGAAACAGATAATGTTATTTCTTCTCAAGCGGAAGAAATTGTACAGGAAGAGGATGAATTTACTCAATATCGAATTTCCAAAATATTTTCATATGATGAAAATGATGTTATGTATATGACAACATTATTTGAATATGATGATAATGGAAATTTGATATTAAAAGACAATTTGGTGTCAGGTGAAAATGAAGGAGAACGTTATACAGAGTACGAATATGACGATAATGGAAATTGTATTTCAGAAACATCATATTTGGCTGGAGATGAAAACAGATCGTGCATGATATATGAATATGATTCACAAAATAGAAAGATAAAAGAATACGATAGTAATTATCCAGATGTATATACAGCCTATGAATACGATGATAATGATAACGTTGTGAAAGAGACATATTGTAAGGAAAATGGTAATAAAATAGGTTTTTGGACTGATTATTCCTATGACGCACAACAGAATTTGATTCAAAGTGACTTTTTCCTATCGAAAAGTTATTCGGATGGTAATGGTGAATTCTATGATTCAACAATTACATATTATTCATATGACGAAAATGGAAATGAAATTAAAAAAGAAAGTACAGTATATGACGAAAATGGAAATATGACATCAACAAGTTTAGTAGTAAGTGAATATGACGGATATAATAATGTAACAAATAAACAGACATATGAGAATGATTCTTTAAAATATACTGATCAGTGGGAATATATATATGATGATTATGGTAATGCGATTTCTAAGAAAGAAAATTTTAATGGAAAGACCACTCGCACAGAGATTGAATATGAGGCATATTAAATAAATATATCTAGGAAGTAGGTGTACAAATGAAGAAAATTAAAAAGAAAGTAATGGTAACAGGTGTGATATTAGGAATGTCATTATTATGCTCATGTGGTAGCGAAACAGATTCTGGAATAGATTCGACAGAAGAATTAACTACGGAAATAACAACAACCGAGGCGACAACCACGGAAGCGACAACCACGGAAGCGACAACCACGGAAGCGACAACCACGGAAGCAACGACCACCGAGGCGACAACTACTGAAGAGAGCACAACAAGAACTGCAACTATAAGATACAATAATGATAATCCATTAACATATGATCAGGCGGTTGATGTGTTTAAGAGTAGAACTGGTGATGATCCGTTGTATTTGAAGTCATATTGGGTGGTACATGATGATAAGTATTATTCAATGGATCCATGTAGTGTTAATAGTGATATTAGCAATAAATCAATCAAATTTGCAAGACCAGGATTTTCATATGTATTGGTACATCCGGGCGATAAACTGGTTAAATTTGGTGATGGAATAGATTTTAAAATATCTTTTGTAGAGTCGGAGGGCTACACAATACCGCAGCAATTTAGAGTAGACGCTGACAATGGCAGTATACAATTTTATAAAACAAATCTTACTACTTATATGGACAATGGAATAATGCCGTTATCTAATATTTATGAGATCAATGGAGATACAGCTAGTAATATTCAGGATTATGTAGAAGTTAATGGCGATTATTATTTATCCTATTCAAATCCAACCGATCTGTCATATAAATATTATTATGATTATGAAAGCATAGAAAATACGGCTTCGGCTTCAACGAAATATTGGACTATTGGCGAGACGTATGGAACTAATACAGAGACTGCTCCCGAAGGATATATGTATTACACGATGCCTGAAAATTTATCTGATGGACTGTATTGCATATATGGAGCAGGCGATTATTTCATCTTAAAGGTGGGGGAATAATATTAATTCTATAGAGGAGAAAATGAAAAATGCAATTGATTGTATTGATTATAGGTGGGATTTGCTTATTTATATTGCTGGTTCATTTATTTATGGGAAACAATAACAAAAATTCAGCGTTTAGAATATGTGAAATACTTTTTGTTATATTAGTGGTTATAGCTACAGTAGTTTTTGGAGTGATTCCTGAATTTGTAATGATTAGAAATAAGCAAGAGGGCAAAATCAGAAAGGATTTAACAAACTCTTCAGGAAAAGTGTATGATGACAATGGACATACCGTTGACATAGATGTAAAGAGTGAATCTCAGGTTGATGTTTTGTCTGTGAAGAATGAATACAAGACTGATGATTATTATATTGTATATAGTGTTTTGGCTGATGTGAAATTTTCCTAGGGATATTTGAGAGAAGTTCCTGTGATAGTTGAGAAAAATATTTGGGGGACAGATACCATTGTTAAATGGGACTACAGTCTTGATGACAAAAAATACTATTATGAAAAAGCAGAGCAAGAAGATAATATTGACAATGAGGACATTGACTATGATCAGGATGATACATATGGAGATAAACATTATGTAAAATTTGAATATTTAAATGCACCGGCATATACTGTTGGGGATATTCTAAATTATCTTGGTGTAAGAGGCACATATGAAGTAGCAGAGGCATGCGTTACATCCATTACTAACAATTATGATGCATTGGAGTATTATGTGTTATGGAGAGACAAAACTACAAAGAATCGTCAAAAAGGCTGGGTAAGGGCGGTGTATAACCAGCAATTGAAGCAGTGGGAACTTTGCGATGCCGAAAAAAATATAACTTCTTTATCTAGTGGTCTGTCAGAATATGCATCAGAGAGTGATGATGAATATGATAATGAATATACGGATGATTATGTGATTGTAAAAAGTGATACATCACTTAGCTGGTCTGAGATAGAATAGAAAAGGTTGGGGCATATGTAATAGGAAACCGTATCCACGGATATAAAGTGGATACGGTTTTTTCTTGCACAACAAGCACAATGTATTGTAAAATCATATTTGATATGTAAAAAATAAGAAAACGAAAAGAGAAAAACAGATATGGAGAAATTACTCAAGATCATTGCCGATGTGAATTCATCGGTGAACAATTTTATATGGGGAGTGCCATCCATGATATGTATCGTGGGCGTTGGACTGTGGCTCCTCATAAGAAACCGCGGAGTACAGTTTACAAAGTTTGGATATGCCTTCAAACATACGTTTGGAAGGATATTCAACAAGAAGGAGACCTCAGAAGGTGCCATAAGTCCATTTCAGGCTGTATGTACAGCACTGGCGGGAACTGTTGGGACGGGAAATATAGCGGGAGTTGCCGGAGCCATCGCCATAGGCGGTCCGGGAGCAGTATTCTGGATGTGGATATCAGCACTTCTTGGAATGGGAACAAAGTTTGCAGAGGTTGTTCTGGCGGTGTTCTATAGAGAGAAAGATGCAAATGGTGACTGGGTTGGAGGCCCAATGTATTATATCAAGAACGGTCTCGGCAAGAAGGCGTACTTCCTTGCCGTGGCATATTCGATTTTAGGTATACTAACTGTGTTTGGAACCGGAAATGCAACCCAGGTCAACACCATAACAACGGCTATAGACTCAGCTCTTTTTAACTACAATCTAGCTGACAGGAGTAATGCATTTACAATAAACCTTGTGATAGGAATCATAATAGCCATTCTTGTTGCGCTTATACTGATAGGCGGAATAAAGCGAATAGGAAGAGTCGCTGAAAAACTCGTGCCATTTATGGCGGCAATGTATATAATCATGGCTATAATTCTTGTCTTAATAAATATCAAGAGTGTGCCTGACGTGTTTGCATCGATATTTGAGGGCGCATTCAATCCAAAGTCCGTCACAGGCGGAGTGGTTGGCAGTCTGTTCCTTAGCATGCGAAAGGGCGTGTCGAGAGGTATCTTCTCCAATGAGGCAGGTCTTGGTACAGGATCAATAGCCCATGCATGTTCAGATGTAAAGCACCCGGTGCAGCAGGGGCTCTGGGGAATATTTGAGGTGTTCATCGATACTATTGTTATATGTACACTCACAGCCCTTGTTATCCTGTGCAGTGGAACAGATATAGCGTATGGACAGGCAGCAGGTGCAGACCTGACAATAAATGGTTTTGTAGCCACGTATGGAAACTGGATATCTATATTTACGGCAGTTGCTCTTTGCTGTTTTGCTTTTTCAACAATTCTCGGATGGGGACTTTACGGTTCTAGGTGCGTAGGATTCCTGATCGGAAGCAGATTCATAAAGCCATTCATGGTAGTGTATGCATTTGTCGCGATCATAGGAGCAACAATGGATCTCGGACTCCTGTGGGATATAGCGGATACATTCAACGGCCTCATGATAATACCGAACCTTATCGCTGTGTTTATGCTTTCTGGTACTGTCGTTAAGCTCACCCGTGAATATTTTGATGATGGTCCGGGTAAGTTTGGAGTTGAGATTAGTAAATAGAACTGACGGTGAAACATGTCTGGTGATTCTTACTGGGCTGTGTAAAATGAAAGGAATTTTAATATGGAAGAAATATCAAGTGAAATTTCTAACAAATATGCGATACTTATTGACTCGGAGAATGTATCAGCAAAATATATTGAGAGTATATTTGATGAGCTTTCAAGACTTGGCTCCATAACAGTCAGGAAGATATATGGAGACTGGTCAAAGAATAATAACGGCTGGGACAAGGATTGCCTTTTGTCCTACTCTATACAGCCGGTGCAGCAGTTTTCCTATACAGCCGGCAAAAACTCAACAGATTCGGCAATGATAATAGATGCCATGGATCTGCTTTATACAAGCAATATAGATGGATTCTGTCTGGTGACGAGTGACAGTGATTTCACAAGACTGGCATCGAGACTCAGAGAGGCTGGCAAGCAGGTGATAGGAATGGGAGAGCGAAAAACGCCAAAGGCTTTTGTTAGTGCATGTACCAGCTTTAAGATACTCGACTCTCTTGTGAATGAAGACCTTAACAAGCCTGCATCAAAGCCTGTTTCTATGGAGACTGCGGTTTCGGATGAATCAAGTATAACAAGTATAAGAGACATAAAGAAGACTGTATACAACATCATTGATGAGAATGAGGACAAGGACAAAAAGACTCATATGGGTGAGATTGGTAGCCGCCTTGTGAACAAATATCCTGATTTTGACGTGAGAAATTATGGATATTCTAAGCTTTCAACATTTCTCAGCGAGGAGTTTGATGACCTTGACATAGACAAGGGAAGACAGAAATTTGTGTCCATCAAGAACCACATGGATCCGAAGAGTGAGGTAAAGGACAAGATAATCAGACTTCTCACGGAAAGCACGGATACTATGTACAATATGGGAAGACTGAATACGGAACTCAAGAATATTATTCCTGGGTTCAGCATAAAGAAATATGGATATAGCAAATTCTCCAGTTTCCTTAAAAGTTTCGGGTGCTTTGAGATAGTTGGAGACCGGGTAAAGGTTACAGAAAAACAGATATAGATCAACGATTTGGAATTACGGTGTTGAATTGTGTATTTTGAGAAAAAATGACAAAAAAAGTAAGTTTTTTTGTTGAAAATCAATAAGAATAGTGATAAATTGAAATTGTGGGTTTTTATGTACGGAGAACCTGCTATGGGGGAAGAAGTGTACGCACAAAATAAGGAGAGGCATTATTTATGATACTTATTGATACTCAAAAAGAGGAGTTTAGCAAGCTTAAGGATATTCGTGTCTTCGGAAAGATAAGCCATGAGAACAGATTTAACAAGAATTTTCTGGTGATAGGTCTTGGTGGACTTGGAAGCAGAGCTGTATGTGCGTTGAAAGGGATGCTGGTGAATGATATAACCCCGGAAGACAATATTAATTTTCTCATGATCGATTCAGATATTTCAGAGATGGAACGGACTATAGAGGATAGCAAAGAGGGGGTTGGTTTCAATGCTCTTGAGGTTATCAGTATATACAGACCTGATATAGAAAATGTACTTGAGAATGGGATCCAGAACAACAAGATACATAAGAATCTTGCTAACTGGATGAGTCCAGAATTTCCAGAGATAATAATAGGAAGAGATGGCGCAAAGGGAAACAGACAGATTGGCCGTCTGATGTTTTCCAATGCTTATACAGATATAAGGATGTTGTTGTTTGATAAACTGCAGGCAGTGTACGACAAGACAGAGGAGGGTACAGTTGATGTACTCATAGTGTCTGGCGTCTCCGGAGGAACCGGAAGTGGAATCCTGTCAGATGTGGCATACAATATAAGGGCTTACGGCAAGGCGAAGAAGTGGAATAACCTCAGGATAGGTGGTTGTCTATTGATGCCGGATGTGCTATTTGGATATAAAGCAGTATATGAGGATACAGAGCTCGTGTCTAGACTAAATGCAAATGGATGTGCGACCATGAAGGAAGTGGATTATTACATGAAGCTTTCTGAGAAGGATGACAATTACACATTTATTAGTAAGGATAACAAGATGGTCATCAGAGAGAATCTCTTTGATGCCTGTATGCTTGTATCGGGAAGAAAAGATTCCCAGGGATATATTCCTGAAGGGTTTGTACTGAAAGATGTGGCAAGTTTCATTTACAGACTTGCCAGCAACAAATATATCGGCAACAACGATGTCGACAATGACAGGAAGCTTCTTAGAGATGTTTTCTTTGAGAATGAAGGCTATGCCATAACCAACTGGAAGATGGAGCATACTGATGAAGATATCAAGAAGTCTAACTGCTACTATAAGGTTGTAAGCGAGGCTGATTACCATATTCCAATCAAGGAGATTGAGAATATGTGTGAGAATGATATATTTTCACAGGCGTACAAGGGATTATACCGTTCTCCTTTTAAGGAGGGCAACGCGGAGGCAGATATCAAGGGTGTCCTCACAGAACTCACAGAGTTCCTAGGAGAGGATGCTGGGGAGAATATCAAGCTGAATGTGGGCGGACTTATCCAGTACAGTCAGATCACCAAGCCAACATATAAGATGATCAAGAAGCATACAGATGGACTCAGAGAGGGATTTGCTACCAAAATGGAGAATTTCGAGAAAGAACTCCCAGTCATAATAAAGTCCATGAAGAATAAACTTTGGGGCGCGCTGGATGATGTTATCGTTAAATATATGAAGGAATTTGGTCCGTTTGGCGCAATAGATATTATAGGAGCTCCGAGTGCGGGAGTAACTGACTCCACCAAGGGTATGATGGCTGAGGTCAAAAAGCTTGAAAAAATGATGAAGGATTACACTCCGTCGGGAGAGTATACGAGAATCATCGATTCCATAAAGGAGATTGTGGCAAAGAGATTTTTTACATTCCCATCTGCCAAGAGGGAGACCGAGAATGGATACTATGAAGCATGTATCAAGGAGATGCTTGCCGCGGAGAGAACAAAGCTTATAGATGAACTTGACGCACAGGATTTGTTTGGCGATACTCTCAGATGGCTTCAACAGAGGGCGGAGAGACTTGACGAGATATATTCACAGTTCGGGGAGGATCTTAAGAATTCCATAGATGATCTGTCTATTGCGGGCAGTCAGACAGTTGTGAACATATTAAAGAAGGCCAAGAGACATGAATTTCTTCCTACGGACTATGTTACATCCAAGAGGATAGGAGAGATGAGTTCAGGCATTATCAAGCTCATGCTTGACAATGAGGCCAACATTGACAACGGAAGAGTCATACCGGTTAAAGATGAGATGGAGAAGATTTACAGAGAATTTTTCTCCGGTGTTGGAGCTTACGGACCTGAAAAGATGTTTACAGTTGCATTTTCGGATAATAAACTTACGGAACAAGATATCAATGTAATGTTTGGCTCACCGGTCAATGATCGCCGTACAGCTATCATGGAGGAGGCTGCAAAGGCATTTGTGGATGATATATCAGAGGAACAGCCACTCTGTGTACTTAAGGATGATTACAAGGAGAAGCTGCTTGCGAAGAAATATATTTCAGTTCCTAATGTTATGCCGTATTTCAGTAAGGCAGTGAAGGCGATACTCATGGGCAAGCCATACAATGAGAAAGAAGACTCGATAACATTGAATCCTGGCGAGATTGAGATATCCATAGATGATATATTTGTGGGTGTCCCTGTTTCCATGATGCAGTGTGCAATGGAGATGCAGATGGCATACAATGCGGTTTATGATTACAAGGGACTTCATATAGATGAGGTCAATAAGGATATGAAGAGTTTCCCAGACTTTGTGACTATATAATTATTTAAGTTTATTTATAGGGTATTAGCAATAAAAAATTTTAATACAGAGCCATTTAATATCACACTGTATATTAAATGGCTCTGTTGCGTTTAATGGAACGGGTGTGGTACATTAGTTGTAATTGGTGATTAAAATAAAGCTGTAAAATATGTTGAAAAGGATTTTGTAAAGGGTGTTGTATGGGTCATAGTATGGATTATTTGTTGTATGTCATGGACACAAGGGCACTTGAGGACGATGCAGAATTTGAACGGTGGCTTGAAATGGTGTCTGAATACAGAAGAAGAAAAGTTCTGAGACTTAGAAGAAGAGAGGACAGAAATGCAAGTCTTGCCGCAGGATGTCTGCTTTCATATGCGTTAAAGCAGTATGCGGGTATAGATGAGCGGAATATTGTATATATAAAGAATAAATCAGGGAAACCATTTATCATAGAAAATTATGATGAGCAGTATGATCTGGGGAGAAATGCTCCCGGTGTGGACAGAATGTGTGCGTCTGCGTACAGAAATGATAATACTGATATACAATTTTCCATAAGCCACACAGAAGGGTGCGTTGCTGTTGTGGTTGGAGGAAACGTATGCGGTATTGATGTGGAGCATATTAGACGCATACCGGACAGCATAGTAAACAGAATGTACTCAAAGGAGGATGCAGAACGGATAGCGGATATTGAGGATGAAAGTGAAAAAGCAGATATATATAGCACATGTGTGTGGACCAGAAGGGAAGCTTTTGGAAAGATGACTGGGACAGGGCTGCTCATGTCTGATCCGGATCAAAAGAAGGTCATGGATGATGGATATATGGCGGAACGTAATGCGGTGCTCACGAACTATGAAATAGGACAATATCCGTCAGGTAAATTGTTCATAATAAATTGCAAAGAGAGCGTAAAGGTGCAGTTCGTTGTGGCTGTATGTAGTGAAAAAGGCGCATCGATTGCGGATCTGCACGTCATTGATTCACATAAGCTTGAAATATAGGCTTCACCATTTGCGTGTGGTGTGGTATTATGTGTAATTAGGTGTATAAGCAAGAAAAGTACTTAAGGAGAAGGAAATGAGTAAAAAAGCGACAAAGGCTCTTAATAATAAATATTATGTAGCGAGGTACAATGCTTCTAAGAATAATGATAGTCTTACAAGCAGGGAGAAAAGTGCAGAGGTTCTTAATATCGACAGAACAAGGCTTTCTAGGATAGAGCTTGGAACAGTAGTCCCGTATCCGGAGGAAGTGCTGTCCATGTCAAAGGCGTATGACATACCTGAGCTTTGCAACAGCTATTGTTCAAGCGACTGCCCTATAGGAAAAGAGACTGTGAAGCCTATAAATGCAGATAGTTTGGACAGACTTATACTCCAGTTCCTTGGTTCATCAAAGAAAATGGAGGATATATCAGAACAGCTCATAGAAATAACCGCTGATGGAATAGTTGATGAAACTGAGGTGGCAGCATTTGATGCGATTCTTGATGAACTTGAGAGGATGTCTGTAAATATACAGTCGCTTATGCTCTGGGCACAGAAGAACAGAGATGCCCTGAAAGAGAAGAACAATTAAAGCATATCCGCAAACAGGGATTTATAAAAAAAATAAATATGAGGAAAAGATAATGGATGACAAGTTAAGAGAAGAGATAAACAGAAGAAGGACATTTGCCATAATTTCACATCCTGATGCCGGTAAGACGACACTTACAGAGAAGTTCCTGCTTTTTGGAGGAGCCATCAATACAGCCGGTTCAGTAAAAGGAAAAGCAAACTCAAAATATGCAGTGTCCGACTGGATGGATATAGAGAAGGAGAGAGGTATTTCTGTTACTTCGTCTGTTTTACAGTTCAACTATGATGGTTACTGTATAAACATCCTTGATACTCCAGGACACCAGGATTTCTCGGAGGATACCTACCGAACCCTCATGGCTGCTGACTCAGCTGTCATGGTCATTGATGCGTCAAAGGGTGTTGAGGCTCAGACAATAAAGCTTTTTAAGGTTTGTGTCATGAGACATATTCCTATATTTACATTTATTAATAAGATGGATAGAGATGCAAGAGATACATTTGAACTTCTCGATGATATAGAGACAGTCCTCGGTATAAAGACATGCCCCGTAAACTGGCCTATAGGTTCCGGTAAGGAGTTTAAGGGCGTGTATGACAGAAAGACACAGGTTGTTTCAACATTTCAGGCTATATCCACAGGTGGAGCGAAAAAAGCGGCTGAGACTGATTACCACATTGATGATGATGAACTCAAGAAGCTGGTTGGACCATATCTGTATGAACAGTTCAAGGAGGAGATAGAGCTCATCGACGGAGCAACAGATGAGATGGATATAGAGAAAGTCAGGGCTGGAGAACTATCACCTGTATTCTTTGGTTCCGCACTCAATACATTTGGTATTGAGCAGTTCCTGAATTATTTCCTGCAGATGACAACGCCTCCGCTTGGGCGTAATTCATCTGAGGGGATTATAGATCCTGTGACAGAGCCTTTCTCGGCTTTTGTGTTCAAGATACAGGCGAATATGAACAAGGCGCACAGAGATAGAATCGCGTTCATGAGAATATGCTCCGGCAAATTTGAAGCTGGTATGGAAGTATACCATGCGGCCAGCAAGAGAAAGATCAAGCTTTCCCAGCCACAGCAGCTAATGGCACAGGATAGAAAGATAGTAGAGGAGGCTTATGCTGGGGATGTTATAGGCGTATTTGATCCGGATCTGTTCTCCATAGGTGATACACTCACAACAGGCGGTAAGAAGTTTGAGTATGAGGGCATTCCTACATTTGCCCCTGAGCATTTCTGCAGAGTTGTACAGCTCAACAGTATGAAGCGTAAGCAGTTTGTAAAGGGTGTTACGCAGATTGCCCAGGAGGGAGCTATCCAGATATTCCAGGAGTACACCGCGGGACTTTCCGAGATCATAGTGGGAGTTGTCGGCGTGCTGCAGTTTGATGTACTCAAGTACAGGCTGGAGAATGAGTATGGCTGTGAGATCAGACTTGAGCCTATCCCATATAACTTCATCAGATGGGTAAAGGATCCGACCGTAGATGTGACAAAGCTCAAGAGAGTTAGCGATGTCAAGAAGGTTAAGGACATGAAGGGCAATCCACTTCTCCTGTTTGCAAATGAATGGGTCATTGATCAGGTGCTTCAGCATAATGAAGGGCTTGAACTTGAGGAATTCCGCAAGAACTAGGGAAAAGTGAATATTTTCATTGATATTTAAACATATAGAAAAGACTGTGAGGCTGACGTGCCAGCCCACAGTCTTTTTCGCGATTTATATGAATAAACGCTCTGTAATGTGCAAATCCTAGTGTTAGACAGATAACACTTGGAGGGCTTTGATATGGCGGGTAACAGAGTGGTTATATGCGGTGTAAATACATCAAAATTACCATATCTTACAGAGGATGAAAAGAACAAGCTGTTTGACAGAATGGAGCAGGGGGATGAATCTGCGAGGGATGAGTTCATAGAAGGAAATCTTCGACTTGTTCTCAGCGTGATACAGAGATTTGGAAGTTCAAATGAGAATCCTGACGACCTTTTTCAGGTTGGATGTATAGGTCTCATAAAGGCACTTGACAACTTTGACAGGAGCCTCAACGTTAAATTCAGTACTTATGCCGTACCTATGATAATAGGGGAATGTAGGAGATATCTGAGAGACAACAATGCGATAAGGGTGTCACGTTCCCTCCGCGATATAGCGTACAAAGCGATATACGCGAAGGAGAATCTGCAAAAGACTAGGGATAAGGAACCTACGATAGAAGAGATAGCGGAGGAGATAAGTATACCTAAGGAAGATATCGTTATGTCACTTGACGCAATATCAGCCCCTTTGTCACTTTATGAGCCGGTGTACCAGGAGGGTGGAGATACGTTGTATATAATGGATCAGATAAAGGATGGTAAGAGTAGAGAAGAACTGTGGGTGGAAAATCTTGATCTCAGGGAAGCTATGGGCAGGCTGTGTGACAGGGAGAAAAATATCGTAAGGCTGAGATTTTTTGAGGGAAAGACTCAGACAGAGGTGGCTGAGGAGATAAGTATATCCCAGGCGCAGGTGAGTCGCCTTGAGAAGAATGCCATAAAAAGCCTTCGTAGATATCTAGAGGATAAATAGGTAATTCGATTATAACCGGATTTAAAGTACACATAAAAGCATATACAAAAAGCAGAAACAGCAGCCGTCATGCGAAATTGCGAGATGAGGACTGCTGTTTCTGCTTGAAATGTTAAATAAAAAAGATGATACTAGATGTCTTATGGTATCTGGTGCCAGTTTATATGAGATAACCAGAATCGAGATCTACATCCTTTACATCCTGTCTTGTGACGAGACCGTCTTTCTGTATCTCTTTCTCGATCTCCTTCAGAGTCTCCATCGGAAGTTCGGTCATCAGAGCGACCTCATCGAGGGATATGTTGACTTTGAGCATCTTTTCGGCCATATCGTATTTGGCCTTTGTGGTTTTATTCATATATGATCACTCCTTGTTGTGGTTTATGATATCCTTCTCAGCCCATTTTAAAAAATTGCTATTTGTATCTATGACGTTCTGCATTGCAGTATGTCCCGGAGCTCCGATGGTGTTACGTTTCTGAACACACTCTTCCATGCTTATGGCGGTGTAGATGTCATCTTCAAATACCGGGCAGATGGCCTTGTATTCGTCGAGGTTTAGCTGGTCGAGAGAAATATTCTCATCTATACACTTGAGAACGAGCTGACCTACGATTCCGTGGGCATCACGAAAAGGAACACCATGGTTTACAAGATAGTCTGCGGCGTCTGTTGCATTTGTAAAACCGTTCTTGGCTGAGGCTTCCATTTTAGGTTTGTTGACGGTCATGGTTGCGATCATGCCAGTGAACAGTGCAAGACAGCCCTTGACGGTGTCGATAGCATCAAAAGTAAGCTCCTTGTCCTCCTGCATGTCCTTGTTGTACGCAAGTGGTATTCCCTTCATGGTTGTTAGGAGAGACATGAGAGCTCCGTACACTCTTCCTGTCTTGCCTCTTACAAGTTCAGCTATATCTGGATTCTTTTTCTGAGGCATGATCGAGCTTCCTGTACTATAAGAGTCATCAAGCTCAACGAACTGGTATTCATTTGAATTCCAAATGATTATCTCCTCAGAGAAACGGGATAGGTGCATCATAATAGTGGACATTGCGGACAGTAGTTCTATGCAGTAGTCTCTGTCGGCAACAGAATCCATGCTGTTGAGCGTTGGACCGTAGAAATCCAAAAGAGATGCAGTGAGTTCTCTGTCGAGCGGATATGTGGTTCCGGCAAGAGCCCCTGATCCGAGAGGACAGTAGTTCATTCTGTCGTATATATCGTTCATTCTGTCGTAGTCGCGCTTGAACATCTCCATATATGCGCCCAAATGGTGAGCCAGAGTTATAGGCTGAGCCTTCTGCAAATGAGTAAATCCTGGCATATAAGTGTCTATATGTTCCTTCATAAGTACATGGATCGTGCTCATAAGCTTGAAGATCAGTTTCTTGAGCTCAACGATCTCATCTCTTACGTAAAGCTTCATATCAAGGGCAACCTGATCGTTTCTGCTTCGACCAGTGTGAAGCTTTTTACCTACGTCGCCAATCCTGTCGATGAGATTGGCTTCAACAAAGCTGTGTATATCCTCGTATTCAGAGGTGATCTGTAAGCTGCCATTCTCAACATCGTTTAAGATTCCATTCAGTCCGGCGATGATCTGGTCTCTCTCAATGTCTGTAAGAATGCCAGATGCAGCAAGCATTGTTACATGAGCAATACTTCCGCGGATATCCTGTCTGTAGAACTTTTGATCAAATGAGATAGAAGCGTTGAAATTGTATACTAGTTTATCTGTTTCTTTTGTGAAGCGTCCGCCCCAGAGCTGAGCCATATTAAATCCTCTTTTCTTTAGATTATAGTAAAGTGCTGTTCAGGAAAAAATGTTTGAAGCTGTGAGCATATTCTCAGTGCAGCTTGTAAATTCTAGACAACGTGTACATTTTACAACATTGGAGATTTATAATCAACCTGAAACAAAGTGAGTGTTTATCATAGTTTTGACAGTCGGTGTTGCAGGTGGGAGTGGCAGATGATAATATAATAGTGGGTAAAGAGGTAAAAAGGATGGAGGTATATGTGAAGACAAAGAAGAAGATAGGTCTGTTTGTGATTATTGTTGCGGCACTGGCGATCATGATGATAGGATTTCGCTGGTTTTTTTTCGAAGTTCTGAAGAGTGACCAGATGTTGGATGGACTTGTGGAGTTTCGGGCATCTGTTGTCAAGGATATGGAGTCTGGAAGCAAATCAGGAATGTATTTTGTTAAAAACGTAAAAAAGAAAGATGTACCCAATATCAACAAATATATTGATTCGGCATATGGCTCGGTCGATACATACCGCATAATCATCGAATCCGGTGATTATCTGGCGATTCAGTTTAATTTCGAATTGTCAGATAACTATTATGTTGTGAGAAAATATTTGTATGGTACGGATATACCGGGTGACAATGAGAGAGCGCTCCGTATCTATGATGTTGTGGATGGATTTATAGATAGATATATAACTGATGGAATGACGGATTTTGACAAGGAACTGGCAGTGCATGACTACATAGTTTCAAATTGTCATTATGGATATCCTGAAAATAAGGATGATGCATATACGGCATATGGAGCCCTGGTGCTGGAACGGAGTGTGTGTGATGGATATGCGGAGGCCTTCTTCGTTATAATGTCTTGTCTTGGAGTTGACTGTGACATAGTTGTCGGCAGCACCGATGAGGGACTTCACGCATGGAATCAGGTAGCGCTTGGCGGTGAGTGGTACAATATAGATCTGACTTGGGATGATTCGCTTCCGGATATGGGAAATTATATTAAACACACATATGTTAATGTGGCGGATGATGTACTTGAGCGGACACATATATGGCAGAAACAGTTCTACAGAGAATGTACAGAGGATACCTATAATTTCTATTCAAAGAAATTCTACAGATATGAGTGCTTTGATGACTACGTTAAAGGTGTTAAAATACAGCTAGGAAGAAACAAAGTTGTCGAGGCTGCAGTAAGGACGGATGAGGCAACTTTTGACTTGTCTTTTTTCTATAATTATGGCAATATAAATTCCATAAATTATGCTATAGAAGATATGGGTGAGTATAAAATTATAGTAGTGTATCTCAACTTTAGGTGATCTGTGTGAAGATACACGTTTTAAAATAAATAGATCAGATTAAAATATCCAGGACAAGGAGTTCGATATGAAGAAAAGAGAATTTATGAATGAACTTAAGGAGGCCCTTGATGGAAGCGTCTCCACTCAGACATATTATGACACTATGAATTATTATGAGGACTATTTTAAAAAGCAGAAAGAAGCCGGCAGAACGGAAGAGGAGATATGTGCATCTCTCGGTTCTGCCAGGATAATAGCCAAGACCATCATAGATACAGAGGGGCAGGGTGCCAGCGGCAGATATTACGACACCGAGAGTGATTCATACGATGGTGGTGTAAATAATCGCCGGGCCGGTGAGAGCAGCCAGAAGGGCTGGCATGTAAATGTGGATGATGAGGGCAACACAAGCTTTGCATACGGCAAGCTGGATTTCAGTTCAACCCTTGGAAAGGTCCTCACTGCGATAGTTCTGGTTCTTGCTGCGGCCCTTGTCATAGGAATAGTGCTTGGTGTTATATGGATTGGATTTAAAATAGTCTGGTATGTTGTAATCCCAGTAGTGATAATTCTCTTTATCGTCAACCTGATCATATATATATTTGGTGGGGGAAGATATTAGAGGGTATGTATCAGTATATTAGGTGGATGTGGGGACGAGAATAGTCTTGAAAAACAATGTTTAAAAAAATT
>ERZ1035032.1134-NODE-1134-length-17692-cov-7.151840_pt1 | contig 17692 bp, 15 predicted proteins | sample MGYA00520693_ERZ1035032 | MGnify/ENA primary metagenome ERZ1035032 (study PRJEB33766, sample SAMN09781740) | gut metagenome | biome: gut microbiome | host: Homo sapiens | place: Madagascar | study: EMG produced TPA metagenomics assembly of the PRJNA485056 data... | reverse complement strand
AATCTCATCTGTGAAAATGTTTCATTGTCAATCTCGCAATTCACAAATTTAATCCATGCAGAAACAAACTGCTCAATGCCGTTTACCCGGTCAGAAGATAATGTATTGATTGAATCCGTAATAGGAATTGTAATTTCAATATCCGATAATCTTCTTGCATTGTTTGGATATTCCACAACCGGAATAGCGTTATTTCCGTTTAAACCACTATTTTTAATTTTCCCATCTACGATTTCAAAATATTCTCTTTCCGTATAGCAAAAATATATTGAATTATCGTTTTCGTTGTTGTAAAATAACAGTGAAATAATATATTTGCGGAGGTATTTATGTCTGCATACCGACTAAACGGAAAAGAGTCGCTCGGCATCGAGTTCGGCTCAACAAGAATCAAAGCGGTTCTTGTCGATGAAAACTGCAATCCGATTGCCTCGGGCGGTCATACATGGGAAAATCGCCTTGAAAACGGTTATTGGACTTATCATAACGATGATATTTGGCTCGGCCTTCAGGATGCTTATTCAAAACTCAATGCCGATTGTCTTGAGAAATTCGGCTCACCTATAAAAAATCTTGCGTCACTCGGATTTTCGGCTATGATGCACGGCTATCTGCCGTTCGATAAAAACGGCAATCAGCTTGCCGAATTCAGAACTTGGCGTAATACCACTACCGCTCCTGCGGCTCAAAAACTCACCGCCTTGTTTGATTTCAACATTCCGCAAAGGTGGAGCGTTGCTCATTTGTACCAAGCTGTTCTCAACGGCGAGGAGCATGTTGCCGATATTGATTATCTCACAACGCTTGCAGGCTATGTTCATTGGAAACTGTCGGGCATAAGAGCTGTCGGCGTCGGCGAGGCGTCGGGTATGTTCCCGATTGACAGCCAAACAAATACATATAATGCCGAAATGGTTAAAAAATTTGATTCAATTTGCGAAATAAATGCTTTGCCGTGGAATATTCTCGACATTCTTCCTCGTGTAGCAACGGCAGGCGACAATTGCGGATATTTGACTAAGGAGGGCGCGGCTCTTCTCGATGTCAGCGGCAATTTGCAACCGGGTGTTCCGATGTGTCCGCCCGAGGGCGACGCAGGCACCGGTATGGTTGCCACAAACAGCGTCACCGTCAAAACAGGCAATGTTTCCGCAGGAACCTCGATTTTCTCTATGATAGTTTTGGAAAAACAGCTTTCCAAAGTTTATGAAGAGATTGATATGGTTACAACTCCTGCCGGCAAGCCTGTTGCCATGGTGCATTGCAACAACTGTTGCACAGATTTGGATTATTGGGTCAATTTGTTTGCCGATTTTGCAGGCAAGTCAGGCTCAAATCTCACAAAGCCGCAAATATATGATTTGCTTTATAACACCGCTCTTGACGGCGACAGCGATTGCGGCGGCGTTGTCAATTTCAACTACTTCTCAGGCGAGCCGGTTTCTCATACCGAGGACGGCAGACCAATGTTCCTGCGCTCTCAAAATTGCAATTTTAATTTGCCTAATTTTATGCGCGCTCAAATTTATTCGACTATAGCTACCCTCAAATTGGGTATGGAAATTCTCGAAAACGAAAATGCAAAAATCGACTGCCTTATGGGTCACGGCGGATTGTTCAAAACAGATTATGTCGGTCAAAGGTTTATGGCAGGTGCTATGAATACACCCGTCACTGTTACAAAAACAGCAGGCGAGGGCGGCGCGTGGGGTATGGCGGTGCTTGCCGCATATTCCGTTTGCGACAGCAAGCTGCCGCTTGACGAATATCTGCGTGATTTCGTTTTCGCCGACTGCGAGTCAACAACCGTTGAGCCTGTTGCCTCGGATGTCGAGGGCTTTAACAAATATATGAAACTTTATAAATCTGCTTTGGAAGTCGAAAAATCAGCATACAAAAATATTTAAGGAGAAATATATATGGCTATTAAGGATTATGAATTTTGGTTTGTTGTCGGAACGCAGTTCCTATACGGCGAAGAGATTTTTGATGTAATCAACGACCATGCCGCTCAAATGGCGGCAGAGTGGAGCGAAAAACTCCCTTGCAAGGTTGTCGCAAAACCGTGCGTTAAAACATCAAAGGAAATTCTCACCGTTATGCAGCAGGCAAACAACGATGAAAAATGCGCAGGCGTTATCACTTGGATGCATACTTTCTCACCGTCAAAGATGTGGATTGCCGGCTTTAACGCTCTTGAAAAGCCGTACCTTCATGTAAACACACAGTTTAACCGCGATATTCCGTGGGACGATATTGATATGGATTTTATGAATCTCAATCAGTCTGCTCACGGCGACAGAGAGCACGGCTATATCGCCGCTCGTATGCGCTTAAAGCAAAAGGTTATCGCAGGCTATTGGAAGGATGAAACATTCCAAAACGAAATGGGCGTTTGGATGCGTGCCGCAGTCGGCGCCGCAGAGTCAAGAAAGCTCCGCGTTTTGCGTATATCCGATAATATGCGTAATGTTGCCGTTACAGACGGCGATAAAATCGAGGCTCAAATCAAACTCGGCTGGCAGGTTGACCATTACGGCGTAGGCGATATTGTTAAGCTCGTAGATGCCGTTACCGATGATGAAATCGACACGCAAATGGCTGAATACAATAAATATTACGAAATGGATACCGACAATATCGACTCCGTTCGCTATCAAGCGAGGGAAGAGGTCGCTATTAAAAAATTCCTCGATAAAGAGGGATTTGGCGCATTCCATACAAACTTTGAGGATTTGCAGGGACTTCGTCAGCTCCCCGGCCTTGCGTCGCAGGACCTTATGCGTCAGGGCTACGGCTTCGGCGCAGAGGGCGACTGGAAAGTTGCCGCAATGACAAGAATTATGAAACAAATGGCAGAGGGCTTGCAGGGCGGCACGGCATTTATGGAGGATTATACATATCACTTTGAGCCGGGCAACGAAATGCTCCTCGGCTCTCATATGCTTGAGGTTTGTCCGACAGTTGCCGCAAACAAGCCGAAAATTCAAGTTCATCCGCTCGGCATCGGCGACAGAGAAGACCCGGCACGCCTTGTGTTTAAGGCGCAAACAGGCAACGCAATCGTTGTAACTCTTGTCGATATGGGCGACAGACTCAGAATGATTGTAAACGATGTAGAATGTAAGGAGCAGGTAAACGAAATGCCAAAGCTCCCGGTTGCAGGCGTTTTGTGGAAACCGCTTCCGTGCCTTCAAACCTCGGCTGAGGCTTGGATTTATGCCGGCGGTGCTCACCATTCGGTGCTTTCATATTCACTCACGGCAGAGCATATGCGCGATTTTGCCGAGATTATGGGCATTGAGTTTGTTTATATCAATAAGGATACCGAAATCAATTCGTTCAGAAAAGAATTATTCTATAACGATGTTGCATATAAATTAGGAATGTAGGATTAAAATTATGTTGGAAGAATTAAAGCAAAAGGTGCTCGAGGCAAATCTCAAACTTGTTGATTACGGTTTGGTTGTCCTCACTTGGGGTAATGTTTCCGCAATTGATAGGGAAAAGGGCTTGTTTGTAATCAAGCCGTCAGGCGTTCCTTATGATAAAATGACTGCCGATGATATGGTTGTTATGGATTTAAACGGAAATAAGATTGAGGGCGACCTCAACCCCTCATCGGATACACCGACTCATCTCGAGTTGTATAATAAATTTGAAAATATCGGCGGTATCGTTCACACTCATTCTTCATGGGCATGCTCGTGGGCGCAGGCAGGCAGAGATATTCCTGCCTACGGCACAACTCACGCCGATTTTGCAAACGGTGCCGTTCCGTGCACAAGAGGACTTACTGAGCAGGAAGTTCGTGGTGAGTATGAACTTAATACCGGCAAGGTTATTGTCGAAGAGTTCAAAAAACGCGGCATTTCTCCCGAGGAGTGTCCTGCCGTTTTGATTCACCGTCACGGTCCGTTCGCTTGGGGTAAGGATGCTTTTAAGGCAGTAGAAAATGCCCTTATCCTTGAAGAGATAGCTAAAATGGCGTCAAGAACCGAAAGAGTTGCCGCTATGAGCGACGATTCCGATATAGGTATTGAAAGCTATTTGCTTGATAAACACTACCAAAGAAAGCATGGCAAAAATGCTTACTACGGTCAGAATAAATAGGAGGAAACATATGAAAAAAGCATTAATGACAATTTCAACCGCAATTGTGTTTGCTGTTTGCTGTCTTTTGGGCGTTACCGCATATGCATCCGAAACAACGGATATTTCGTCTGCAAGTGTTTCGCTCAGTCAGTCGTCATATACATACAACGGCTCACAGCATAAGCCGAGCGTAACGGTTAAAATCGCCGTTCCTGCAACCGAAACAGAGGCTGCGAGCGAAAAAACACTCGCTCTCGGCACAGATTACACCGTTGCGTATTCAAACAATATCAACCACGGCACTGCAACCGTTACCGTAACAGGTACGGGCGCATACAGCGGCTATGTTTCAAAGAATTTTAAAGTCAACGCCGCATCAATCAGCTCGCCGAAGGTTACCGTTGTTTCCGACGCAGTTGCAGGCAAAGCACCGAAACTTAAGCTCACCTTTAACGGCGCAACGCTTAAAGAGGGCACGGATTATACAATCTCTGCCTCAAATTACAAAAAAGCAGGCTACAAAACCTGCAAGGTTGTTATCAATGGTAAAAGCAATTTCACAGGCTCAAAAACATTGGCTCTTAATGTTAAACCCGCAAAGGTTTCGGGTCTTGATACAGGCGATAGAACTAATAGTTCTGTTGTAGTTAAGTGGGCGTCACAAAAAAATACAGGCGCTACACATTACAGACTCTATATGTGTGACAGTAAGGGCGGCAATTCAAAATATCTCGCAGAGGTTAAATCAACTTATTGCAAGGTTACCGGTCTTAAAAACAACTCCGTTTGCTGTTTCAGAGTTATGCCTGTTTACAAGTCGGGCAAAAAAACCGTCTGCGGCGATTTGAGTGCGATTTATACAACAGCAACACGCCCAAATGCCGTTACAAACAACAAAACAACCAAAACCAAAAACAGCAAAAAGCTTGTTGTCGGCTGGAATAAAATTTCTTGCTCAGGCTATACAATTCAGTATTCAACCGATAAAAACTTCAGAAAAGGCGTTAAAACAACAAATGTTGCATACAACAAAACTTCTGCCTCGATTTCAATTCCGAAAACAAGCAAGACTTATTATGCAAGAATCAAAGCTTACAAGAAGTATAAATCGGGCGGTAAAACCATAACAATCTACGGCAATTGGAGCAAAACGCTTTCAACTTCATATTCAAATTGCTATGAGTATTACACCACGAGTTATGTTAAAAATGCAAACAGAACAAAAAATCTTCAGCTTGCCTGCAAGGCAATCAACGGCACTGTACTCAAACCGGGCGAAACATTCTCGTTCAATAAGGTTGTAGGCAAGAGAACTGCGGCAAAGGGCTATAAGCCGGCAACAATCTTTACCGGCGGCTCAGGCACTGCTCAAAGCCTCGGCGGCGGTGTTTGCCAGGTTGCGTCAACAATGTTTAACGCTGCACTTTATTCAAACTTCAAAATTATTGAGCGTTCACAGCACAGCCAAAGAGTTTCGTACTGTCCGCTCGGCAGAGATGCTGCAATCTATTGGGGCTCAAAAGATTTCAAGTTTAAAAACACAAGCGGCTATCCCGTTAAGATTAAAATGACCTGTTCAAACGGCAAACTTACATGTGCATTCTACACAAGCTATAATGTAGCGCCTCCGAAAGTAACTCTTAAAGTTTCACAAAGCGGCAAAAAATTCACATTAAGACGCTATGTCAACGGCAAGGTTAATTACACAACAAAATCCAAGTATTAATATTAAGTCAATATTGATAAAATTCAACAGCGCGGTTCGTTCCGCGCTGTTTTTATAATGCAAAAAAATACTGTGCCGTTAAGGCACAGTATTTTTTGTTTAGTATTCGATTTCGCCCTTATAAACAAGGTTTGTGTTGCCTGTGAGCGTGATTTTTTCGTCGGTGTAGTTGACAATCAAATCGCCGCCGCGGAGCTTAACGGTGATGTTCTCGCCCTTTTTGCAGTATCCGTTTTCAACCGCCGCAGCAACCGCCGCAGCCGCTCCGGTACCGCACGCAAGCGTTTCGCCGTTTCCGCGCTCCCAAACACGCATCTTGATTGTGTTTGAGTTAACCACTCTTACAAATTCCGTGTTGACACGCTCGGGGAATATCTCGGCGTTTTCAAACGCTCTGCCGACTGTTTCAATATCAATCTTGTCAACATTGTCAACAAATACAACGCAGTGCGGATTTCCCGTCGAAACACAAGTGATATTGTATTCCTTGTCAAGCACTGTGTATGGTCTGTTGATTACATTTTCACCGCTCATAAGAACAGGGATTCTCTCTGGCTTAAGCTCTGCCTTGCCGATGTCAACGGTTGCCGATGAAACCTTGCCCTCGCGTGTAAATACTCTCACTGTCTTTACGCCCGACGCCGTTTCAATCGTCATCTCGTCTTTCTTAACGATGTCATTGTCGTAAAGAAATTTTGCAACCGACCTTATCGAGTTGCCTGCCATCTTGCCCTCACTGCCGTCGAGGTTGAAAATTCTCATCTTTGCGTCAGCAATCTCGCTTGTTTCAATAAGCACAATGCCGTCGCCGCCGATTGAATAGTGTCTGTCGCAAAATTCAATTGCAAAACTTTCAGGGCAGGTGATAATTCCGCATTGGTTGTTGAAGAAAATGTAGTCGTCGCCGCAACCCTCCATCTTGGAGAATTTAAGCACGCCTTTTTCTTTTCTCATATTGTTTATGTCAACAAGCTCCGTGTTTTCCTGATTATAGCGTGATGCAATAATGTCTGCAAGCGCGTTAGCCGTGTCAAGCGATGTCAGCGTTGCAATGCCGAGCTGATTTGCTCTGTTGTGAAGCTTAATGTAGTCATTGATTGATTTTCTGTCCGATTTGCCGGTGTAAACAATGTAGTCAAGCTTGCCCGACTCAACAAGGTCCATAATCGAGTTGTCCTCGCGAAGCTTGTTGACAACCGAAACATCAATTCCAAGCCTTGCAATCTCTTTTGCCGTTTCAGGCGTTGCCCAAAGCTTTGCACCCAAATCGTCAAGTTTCTTCGCAAGGTTCACGATTTCGTATCTGTCCTGCTTCGTCACGGTGATGAGCACTCCGTGACCGTGCTTGTTTACATCAACTTTAAATCCTGCGCTTACAAGACCTTTGAATAATGCCTCTTTGAGATTCTTACCGACGCCCAAAACCTCACCAGTCGATTTCATTTCCGGTCCGAGCTGTGAGTTAACATCGTTTAGCTTTTCAAAGCTGAATACAGGCACCTTGACCGCAAAATACGGCGGAATATGATACAGTCCCGTTCCGTAGCCAAGATCCTTGAGCGATGAGCCTACCATGATTTTTGTAGCAAGTTCAACCATCGGAACACCCGTTACCTTACTTATGTAAGGTATCGTTCTTGACGCTCTCGGGTTAACCTCGATTACATAAAGCTCGTTTTGATAAATAAGGTACTGAATATTTACAAGACCCTTTGTTCCGAGCGAAAGTGCAAGTTTCTGTGATATGTCGCAAATTTTGCCGAGCATCATATCGTTTAAATTGTACGGAGGATATACAGCAATCGAGTCGCCGCTGTGAACGCCTGCTCTCTCGATATGCTCCATAATTCCGGGGATAAGCACATCCTTGCCGTCACTTATGCAGTCAACCTCAAGTTCCGTGCCCATCATATATTTGTCAACAAGCACCGGGTTTTCGATGCCCTGCGCAAGTATGATTGCCATATATTGCTTAACATCGTCGTCGGTGTATGCGATTGTCATATTTTGACCGCCGATTACATATGACGGTCTGAGCAATACAGGGTATCCGAGTCTGTCGGCAGCCTCAAGAGCCTCATCAAGAGTCATAACAGAGGTGCCTTTCGGTCTGCGAATACCGAATTTTTCAAGCAACTCGTCAAATCTCTCTCTGTCCTCGGCAATGTCGATTGATTCTGCCGATGTTCCGAGAATTTTAATTCCGTTTTCATCAAGGAATTTTGTCAGCTTGATAGCGGTTTGTCCGCCGAATGCAACTACAACGCCTATCGGCTTTTCAACCTTGATGATATTCATAACATCTTCGTCGGTCAGCGGCTCAAAATAAAGCCTGTCGCCGGTGTCAAAGTCGGTCGAAACCGTTTCGGGATTGTTGTTGACGAGTATAACCTCGTACCCAAGCTCCTTAAGCGTCCATACGCAGTGAACGGAGGAGTAGTCAAATTCGATACCCTGACCGATTCTGATAGGACCGGAGCCGAGAACGATGATTTTCTCTTTCTCGTTGTCGCAAAGTTCGCGTGCATCGCAGTGCTCGTCATATGTCGAATAAAAATAAGGTGTTTCTGCGGCAAATTCTGCGCCGCAGGTATCAACTATTTTATATACACAGTTTTTGTGGAACGCAAGGGGATAGCCGCATAATTTTTCAAGCGCCTTGTCTGGATAACCCAAATCCTTGCCTTTTGAATATTGCTCGCGTGAAAGCGCATTGCCTGCAATTTCCTTTTCATAATCCGCAAGGTTTTTGAGCTTGTATAAAAACCACTCGTCAATCATCGTGATTTTATGTATTTCCTCAATGCTCATTCCTTCTTTGATTGCCCTGAATACGCTGAATAATCTCAAATCATCCTGCGCGGCAAGCAACTCGTGAATGTCGCCCTTGTCAACCGCCTTGTTGTTGAGCGTTTCAAGCCCGATTTCAGCACCTCTAACAGCTTTCATTATAGCCGCCTCAAATGTCGGAGCAATGCTCATTACCTCACCGGTCGCTTTCATTTGAGTGCCAAGCTTTCTCGATGCTTGCACAAATTTGTCAAACGGCCATTTCGGCATTTTGACTACAACATAGTCGAGCGTCGGCTCAAAACATGCGCATGTCTTGCCTGTTACATCGTTTTTAATTTCGTCAAGAGTGTAGCCGAGCGCAATTTTTGTCGTTACCTTTGCAATCGGATAGCCCGTCGCTTTTGATGCAAGTGCAGACGAACGCGAAACTCTCGGGTTAACCTCAATTACGCTGTATTCAAATGTCTCGGGGTTGAGCGCAAATTGGCAGTTACAGCCGCCCTCAATTCCAAGCTCTGTTATAATATCAAGCGACGCACTGCGCAGCATTTGATATTCCTTGTCGGATAATGTCACCGCCGGGGCGATAACTATGCTGTCACCGGTGTGTACGCCTACCGGGTCAAAGTTTTCCATCGAGCAAACAGCAATAACATTGCCTGCGTGGTCACGCATTACCTCAAACTCAATTTCTTTCCATCCTGCAATATATCTTTCAACAAGAATTTGAGTGATGGGGGAGAGCATCAAGCCGTTTTTGGCGATAATGTCAAGCTCATGTTTGTTGCGTGCAACACCGCCGCCTGCACCGCCGAGAGTAAACGCCGGGCGAATGATAACCGGGTATCCTATTTCCTCGGCAATTTTTTCTGCCGTTTCAAGGTCGTTTGCAATGTCCGACGGAACAACAGGCTGCTTGATTTTCACCATTGTGTCGCGGAACATTTGTCTGTCCTCGGCTTTGTCGATAGCCTCGGCGTCCGTTCCGAGCAGTTTGACACCCATCTTGCCAAGGTATCCGTCCTTTGCAAGCTGCATTCCGATTGTAAGTCCGGTTTGTCCGCCGAGTCCGCAAAGTATTGAGTCGGGGCGTTCTTTTTCAATTATTCTTTTAACCGTTTCTTCTGTGAGCGGCTCAAGATAAATGTGGTCTGCAAGTGCGCTGTCGGTCATAATCGTTGCGGGGTTTGAGTTGACAAGCACAACCTCAATGCCCTCATCCCTCAATACACGGCAAGCCTGCGCTCCTGCGTAGTCAAACTCAGCCGCCTGACCGATTACAATAGGACCTGAGCCTATCATAAGCACTTTTTTTATGTCTTTGTTAAGAGGCATTATTTGTTACCTCCCATCATATTGATAAATTTGTCAAAAATAAATCTCGTGTCATGCGGACCGGAGCATGCCTCGGGGTGAAACTGCACCGAAAATGCGAGCTTGTCCAAATAATCGACACCCTCGCAAGTGTTGTCGTTTGCGTTGATATACGAAATCTCGCCGCCTTTGTCCGTCACACTTTCGCTGATAACGGCATATCCGTGATTTTGCGATGAAATGTATGTCCTGCCTGTCGCAAGGTTTTTAACCGGCTGGTTAACGCCTCTGTGACCGTATTTCAGCTTTGTGGTTTCGCCGCCCATTGCAAGCGCAAGCAGCTGATGACCGAGGCAAATTCCGAAAATCGGCACCTTGCCGATTAGCTTTTTAAGTTCCTCGACAACCTCTGTGTTTTCCGCAGGGTCACCGGGTCCGTTTGAAAGCATTATTCCATCAACACCGAGTTTCAAAATATCCTCTGCCTTTGTGTCATACGGCAAGACCGCAACATTACAGCCTCGTTTGTTAAGCTCTCTTATAATGTTTTTCTTTGCACCGAAATCAAGCAAAACAACATTGTATTTGTGCTCCTCACTCGGAAAAAGCGCAGGCTTGTCGGTCGAAACGCTTTTTACCGCTTTTGTCACCTTATATTGTTTTACTTTTTCCATGTCAACGCTGTTCGGATTTGTTGTTATGATTGCGTTCATAACGCCGCTTTCGCGGATTGTCTTTGTTATTTCACGGGTGTCAACGCCGTAAACGCTTACAATTCCGTTGTCCTTAAGGTATTTGTCAAGCGTTTCACTGCATCTGAAGTTTGACGGATTGTCACACTTTTCTCTTACTATGTACGCGCTCAAATACGGCTTTTTGCTTTCAAAATCGTCGGGAATTATGCCGTAGTTTCCGATAAGCGGAAATGTCTGCATAACTATTTGACCGTAGTAGCTCGGGTCGGTCAGCGTTTCGATATATCCGCACATACCCGTTGTGAACACAAGCTCGCCGATTACCTCGCCGTCTGCACCAAAGCTATATCCTTTAAAAACATCGCCGTTTTCAAGGCAAATATAAATTTCGTTTCCTGCCATTGTTTAACCTCTTAAGCGCTATCAGTCGGCAAGGAGCTTAACCAAAACAGCTTTTTGTGCGTGAAGTCTGTTTTCTGCTTCGTCAAAAATCTCGTTTGCGTGCTCTTCAAATACCTTTGCCGTGATTTCTTCCTCTCTGTGTGCCGGAAGACAGTGGAGCACCATTGCGTCGTCCTTTGCAACGTCCATTACCTTGTCGTTGATTTGGAAATCCTTGAATACCTTTTCTCTCTCTGCCTTTTCTTCCTCTTGACCCATTGATGCCCAAACATCGGTATAAACAATGTCGGCGTTTTCTGCGCATGCAAGAATATCGTCACTGCATGTGAATTTGCCGTTTTCGTTTGCCCACTTCATAATTTCGCTGTCAGGCTGATAATCGTTAGGGCAGGCGATTGCACATTCCATACCCATTGTGATTGCACCTACAATAAGGCTGTTTGCCATGTTGTTTCCGTCGCCGATAAAGCAGAATTTAAGACCGTCAAAGCTCTTTTTATGTTCTCTGATCGTCATAAGGTCTGCAAGCACCTGGCACGGATGGCAGTAGTCTGTGAGTCCGTTGATAATCGGAATTGAACCGTACTCTGCAAGGTCCTCAACCTCTTTTTGCTCAAATGTTCTTATCATAATACCGTCGAGGTAGCGTGAAAGTACTCTTGCCGTGTCCTGCACCGGCTCGCCTCTGCCGATTTGCAAATCTCTGTTAGAAAGGAAAAGCGCCTGACCGCCGAGCTGATACATTCCTGTTTCAAAGCTTACTCTTGTTCTTGTCGAACTTTTTTGGAAAATCATACCGAGCGTTTTGCCCTTGAGGTGATGATGCTCGATTCCGTTGTGATTTTCGTATTTAAGCTGGTCTGCAAGATTGAGTATGTCGAGAATTTCGTTTTTGTCCAAGTCCTGAAGCTTTAATAAATGTTTCATTTTTCAATTACCTCTTTCAGTATTTTTAATCCTTCGTCTATTTCATCATAGCTGATATTGAGCGCCGGCAAAAGGCGAACTCTGTTTTTGTGAGCCGTCAAAACAAGAAGACCGTTTTCAAGGCATTGCTTTGCAATGTCCGATGCCTGCTTGTCCGTTTCAATGCCGAGCATAAGCCCCATACCGGTTATGGCTTTTACACCTTTAATGTTTTTGATAAAGTCGGTTATGTATTTGCTTTTTTCTCTTACCTTCTGCAAAAACTCATCGTCAATTCGCTTAACGATACTGATTGCTCCTGCCGCCGCAATCGGGTTTCCGCCGAATGTCGAGCCGTGGCTTGACGGAGTTACGCAGTCCGCAACCTTTTCACCGAATAACACGGCGCCCATCGGCAAACCGCCTGCAAGTCCCTTTGCCGTGCTTACAATGTCCGGTTTGATTGAGTAGTTTTCATATGCAAAATATCTTCCCGTTCTGCCGTTTCCGGTTTGTACTTCGTCAACAACTGTCAAAATATCTTTCTCTTTTGCGATTTGAGCAATTGTGTCTACAAATTCCTGCGTCAGGTTGTTGACTCCGCCTTCACCCTGAATACACTCAAACATAATTGCGCAAACATCGTTTGTCGTCATTTCTTTGAGTGCCTCGCAGTCATTAGCAGGGCAGTATTTAAATCCGTCTGTAAAAGGACCGAATGTCGTGTGAAATTCGTCCTGACCCGTCGCCGCAAGCGTTGTTATCGTTCGTCCGTGGAACGAGTCTGTCAGCGTGATTATCGTTGAACGACCTTCGCCGTATTTGTCAAAACTGTATTTTCTTGCAAATTTTATTGCGCCCTCGTTAGCTTCTGCACCGCTGTTGCCGAAAAATACCTTTTTCATTCCGGTTTTTTCGCAAAGCAGTTTTGCAAGCTCTGCGCAAGGGTATGTGTAGTAAAGATTTGATGTGTGCTGAACTTTTGAAAGCTGCTCGATTACCGCGTCTTTCCAAATTTCGTCACAAATGCCAAACGCCGTAACGCCGATTCCCGAGCCGAAATCAATATATTTCTTGCCCTTGTCGTCATAAAGCGTAGAGCCTTTGCCCTGCGTCAGGCAAACATCAAACCTGCCGTAAGCGTGTGCAACATATTCGTTGTCAAGTTTTTTAATGTCCATTGCCTATTCCTCTTTGTTTGTTATCTTAAACGGAACATTGTGCCCATACCTTCATCGGTGAGCAGTTCCATAAGTATCGAGTGCGGCACTCTGCCGTCGATAATGAATGCCTTTTTGCATCCGTTTCTCAATGCTTGCGACATTGAATCAATTTTCGGAATCATTCCGCCGCTGATTATTCCGTCCGCAATGAGCGCCGGTGTGTCCGATATAAATACCTTGTGGATAAGCGTTGATACATCGTCTTTGTCCCTCAAAAGACCTACGATATCGGTCATCGAAACAAGTGCCTCTGCGTTAAGCTCGCCTGCAACAGCCGCCGCAACGGTATCTGCGTTGATGTTGTAGCAGTTGCCGTTTTCATCGTAGCCGACTGTCGATATAACGGGTATCCAATGGTTGTTTAGTATTTCTTCAACAGCTTCCATATTCATCTCGGTTATCTCGCCCACATAGCCGTGGCTGTCATCAAGCGGCTTGCACTTTATCATATTTCCGTCCATGCCGCAAAGACCGATTGCGTGGCCGCCGAGATTGCCTATTTGACAAACAAGGTCCTTGTTCACCTTGCCTGCAAGCACCATTTGCACAACATTTGCCGTTTCCTTGTCGGTTACGCGCAGTCCGTTTTCAAATTTGCTTTCAATTCCCATTTGGTCAAGCGTTTTGTTGATAGCCGGTCCGCCGCCGTGAACAAGTACAACCTTTATGCCTACCGTTGTAAGCAATACCAAATCGTGCATAACAGCCGCCTTAAGTTCCTCGTTAATCATTGCGTTGCCGCCGTATTTAACTACAACCGTTTTTTTGCGATACATTTGGATGTATGGCAGTGCGCGCGCAATAACCTCCGCTTTCATCTGATTGTCAATATTCATATTCATAACGATTGCTCCTCCTATTTTTGTTTGTATCAGGTTCTGTAATCGCCGTTGATTTTTACATAATCATATGTCAAATCGCATCCCCATGCGGTTGCCTGCTCGTCACCGTCATTGAGGTTGATAAGGATATAAATTTCATCCTCCGACAAAACCTCGCTTGCCTTTTCCTCGCTGAACTCAACACCTGCGCCGTTTCTGCAAACCGCGATTTCGCCCTTGTCGCTTTTCAAATCAACATCAACCTTGTTAATGTCAAATTCCGCGTCGGCATATCCGATTGCGCACAGCACACGGCCCCAATTTGCGTCCTCGCCGAACATTGCGGCTTTGAAAAGGGTGGAGCAAACTACACTTTTTGCAACTGTGATTGCTGTGTCCTTGTTCTTTGCACCGCTTGTGATGCATTCAAGAAGCTTTGTTGCGCCCTCACCGTCCTTTGCGAGCATTCTCGTCAAATTAGCCATTACCTCGTAGAGAGCGGCTTTGAATGTCTCAAAATATTCGTTCTCCTCGGTGATTTCATCGTTAAACGCAAGACCGTTCGCCATAAGGCAAACCATATCGTTTGTCGAAGTGTCGCCGTCGATTGAAAGGCAGTTGTATGTCACCTTAACAATTTCACTGAGTGCCTTTTGCAAAAGCTCACTTCCGATTGCGCAGTCTGTTGTGATGAAATTAAGCGTTGTTGCCATGTTTGGGTGAATCATACCCGAGCCTTTAGCCATTCCGCCAACGGTGCATTTCACACCGTTAATGTCAAATTCAACGGCGTATTCCTTTTTTACGGTGTCCGTTGTCATAATAGCGGTTGCCGCTTCAAGATGCTTGTTGTAGCAAAGACCTTTTGCAAGTACCGGAACAGCCTTTTCAATCGGTTCAATCGGCAAAATCTGGCCGATAACACCGGTGCTTGCAACAATAACCTGCTCCTGCGGAATGTTAAGCTCGTTTGCAACAAGCTCGCACATTCTGTTTGCCTTTTCAACGCCGTCTGCGTTGCAGGTGTTTGCGTTTTTCGAGTTTGCGATAACGGCGATTGCCTTGTTGCCGCTCTTTTCAAGGTTTGCCTTTGTAACGATAATCGGCGCACCCTTTACCTTATTTTGCGTATAACAGCCGCCGCGTTGCAAAGAACATCGCTTGTGTAAAGGCAAATGTCGTTTTTATGCTTGATTGACGGGTCGTCATTGGCGGGCTTTTTGATTCCGCAATATGTTCCGTTTGCCTTAAATCCCTTTGCGGCGCAAATTCCGCCGTCCTTAAATTCAAATTTGTTTTGCATTTTTATTCTCCTAAATTAAGTCCTGTTTTATCGTCAACGCCCAAAACAATGTTAAGGCATTCCATAGCGGCACCGCTCGCGCCCTTGCCGAGATTGTCAAATCTCGATGTGATAAGCACTCTTTCATCGTTGCCGTTGATTTCAATTTCCATATCGTCTCTGCCGTCAAATGTGTTTGATGCAATCATTCCCTCGGTGTAGCCAAGCGGCCTTACTTTTACAAAATCGCATCCTTCATAATGCTCCGCGAACATTTTTTGAATGTTCGCCTTCGTCATTTTCGTCTTCAGCATATCTGTAAAAATCGGAATTGATACAACCATTCCGCACGGATAATCGCAAATGTGCGGTGCGAAAAACGGCACTCTCTCAAGCTGTGAAATCGCTTTCATCTCTTTTAAATGCTTGTGCTCTTGCGACAATGCGTATTGTCTCGGCGAGTCAAGCTCCTTTGGCCTTTCGTCGCTTTCATATTGTGCAATGCCTTTTTTGCCTGCGCCGGTGTATCCGCTCATGGCGTAGCAGGTGACAGGGTAGTCACTCGGCATCACTCCGTTTGCAACAAGCGGATATACTATTGAGTTAAAACCGCTTGCGTAACAGCCGGGAACCGCGATTCGCTTTGAGTTTTTGATTTTTTCTCTGAAACTCTTGTCAAGCTCGGGGAAGCCGTATGCCCAGTCGGGATTTGTTCTGTGAGCTGTCGATGTGTCGATAATAACAACATTTTCGTTGTTGACAAGCGACACAGCCTCAATGCTCGCCGCGTCGGGCAGGCAAAGGAAAGTCACATCCGATTGGTTAATCATTTTTGCTCTCTCGGCGTTGTCCTTTCTCTTGTCGGGGGCGATTTGCAAAAGTTCAATGTCATTTCGCTTTTCAAATCGTTTGTATATTTTTAAGCCGGTTGTGCCTTGACTTCCGTCAATGAATACTTTTGTCATTTTTATACATCCTTTGAAATGGATTATTCCATAAATTTCCGCAAAATCCATTATTTTAATTCTTTATTATACTCGTCTGTTTTCATATGTCAATAGTTATGCTTCAAATATTATAAATATACATAAAAATGAATGAATATACAGAATATGCGTAAAGTAAAATACCTTTCATATTCAATATTGCGCATTGTCACAGAGTCAAAAATAACTCTCAAAAATTTTAATTTTCAATATGCATTGACAGATTGAATTTTTATCTCTAATCTATGAAAATGTCTTAGAGAATTTATAGGAAAGGACTAAATATGAGCAACGATATTATTATTTCACTTCTCGCTCTTGTCGGCACTCTGTCGGGCACTTTCGGCGGCATTTTAACCTCTTCAAAGCTCACTGCGTATCGTATTCGCAAGCTTGAGGAAAAGGTGGATATGCACAATAATTTCGCCCAAAGCATACCTATAATAGAGGAGAAGATTAAGGTTATTAACCACAGAATCGAAGATTTGGAAAGGGGAAAGGAACATGAAATTTAATAAGGAATGTCTGCGTCGCGCGTGGCGCACATTTATTCAGGCGGCTGTTGCGTATATCACTGTCAACATCGTACTGATTGATTTCAGCGGCGAAAAATCTGTTGTCAAATCCGCAGTAACCGGTCTTATTGTAGCCGCAGTTGCCGCAGGACTTGCTGCGGTTATGAATTTGTCAAAAGGGGGCTGTGCTGATGATAATGGATAAATGGGTTGAGAAAAATCTCGGCAAAAGCATTGATTATGACGGCGTTTACGGTGTTCAGTGCGTCGATTTGATAAAGCATTTTGTCAAAAATGTTTTGCTTGTCGAGCCGCAGTCAATCGGCAATGCAATCGAGTATTACCGCAAGCGAAAAACCTCGTCTTATCTCAAAACTAATTTTAAATGGATTTCAAATTCCGCAAAATTCATTCCGCAAAAAGGCGACCTTTGCGTTTTTACCTCGAAAAGCGGAAACGGTCATATTTCTGTCGCCACCGGAGAGGGAACAACCTCTTATTTCTATTCGTATGACCAAAATTATCCCTCAGGCAAGCACGAACCTATGACAAGGGTTAAACATTCTTATGCTTCGTTTTTGGGCGTATTGCGCCCCAAATTTAAGGGCACAATTATCAACGCACCTACCGTCACCAAGGGCAAAACATATAAACTCACTGCGAAATGCAAAGTTTATAAGAATTTCGGCACTGACAGCGGCGCAAAAAAAGTGTCACAGCTTACAGCCGACGGCAGAAAAAATGCTTATAAAAAAGGCGCCAATGATACTGCTGTCCTCAAAAAGGGAACAAAGGTTACTGTTAAAAATGCCAAACGCCTTTCATCTGGCAATTTGTGGATAGAAATTCCAAGTGGTTTCATTTTGATTTGGAATGCAAAAAAGAAAGCGCTGTATATTAAGTAATATAATTTATATACCTCTTTTTGTACCCC
>ERZ1035032.1132-NODE-1132-length-17706-cov-10.895700_pt1 | contig 17706 bp, 18 predicted proteins | sample MGYA00520693_ERZ1035032 | MGnify/ENA primary metagenome ERZ1035032 (study PRJEB33766, sample SAMN09781740) | gut metagenome | biome: gut microbiome | host: Homo sapiens | place: Madagascar | study: EMG produced TPA metagenomics assembly of the PRJNA485056 data... | reverse complement strand
ACTCAAACAGCGTAAGGTCTGTGATATTCGGACGATGGTTCGTGTTGATGAAAATTTTGAAGTTCGGTCGGAACTCAAAACTGTTCTCATGCAGATACCGGGCTGTGATCGTATCGTTACCGGTCAGTCGTTTGGTAAGAGCTGCATCCAGAGTGATCTTTTTCTCCGGCTCGGAGATGTTTACAAAACGAGAGCCGGCAAGCCGGGCGATTTCCTCAGACGGTCCTCCGCTCTGGCTGTTAAACTTCGCCTGCAGCATGGTCGGATCTGCATTTTTACCGTACTCGCCCATAATACGCAGAATACTCTCCATTGTGGTACCCTTACCGTTTCTGGATGTCGGACCGTACAGAATAAACAAGCACTCCATGCGGGTGTCACCAGTCAACGAGTATCCGATAGCCTTCTGAAGATAGTCTGCTCTGGCCTTATCCCCCTGCATGATCTCCGTGATGAACGTCCGCCAGCGAGGGCAGTCGGCATCCGGGGCATATATCACAGGGGACACTTTTGTGAGAAAATCCTCCGGGCGGTGTTCCCGGAATTCCATCGTCCGCAGATCCAGTGTTCCATTTTTGCAGTTGAACAGATAGATATCCTGATCGTACTGCTTCATGGACAGTGGGAATACGGACTTCGCGTCTTTCAGCATCGTGTCACGGTGCTTGCGTTGCTGGAGTTTCCGGACGCGGTCGATGAACCGCTTTCTGACATCCTCTTCTGTAATCTTCAATGCAAACAGATACAGCTTATCTGCCAGATATTTCGCAAGCTCTGCCACCTTAAGGTTCTCCATATCCGGCTGCCAGACAACTCCATCATAGACAAACCAGATGCCGCGTTCACTGTTGTACCGTGCGATAGGCTTGAAAAAATCGGCGAACATGTTGCCCAAACCGATCTCATCCCTGCCGTAGCGCGGATTCGTGTGCGGAGCCATTTCTTCCAGCGACAGCGTGAGCTTGCTGATGTCCGGTGGCCGCTCCGCCTCTTTATCATCAGAGTCAAGATTTGCAAACTCCTCATCCACAATGTCCTGCGCGTTGACAGGAATGTAAACGGAAGCGCAGGTATTCCCTCATCAATTTTTACATTTGCTCAAACAGTTTCCCGTGTTCTTCTGAAACTCTCCGAGCGTTAAACCTGTTATGCACATCTTCAAATCCCTGTGTCACCAATCTATCTTTCAATCCATCTTCTTGATAGATTCGCAACACAGCATTACTTGCTCCAGTATCGTCATCCACTTCAACAAGTAAGCCATTTTCTCCATCCCGGATTATATTCGGAATGGCATCCACTCTGCTTGCTACAATAGGCTTGCCTGCCATCATATACTCAGGCAGTGCCAGTCCAAAGCCCTCCCAGCGACTCAGTAGACATGCAACATCGAAAAGCTCCACATAACTCATCGGATCATCAACCCATCCAGTAATATGTAAACTATCCGAAAAGCCATTGTCCTTCGCATACTTTCTGATTTCGTCTTCCTGATTTCCATTACCAACGATAATAAAGTGTGCATTTGGAACTTCATCTTTCACCTGCTTTGCCATCTTAATAAAGACATCTGGTGCTTTTTGCTGACTTATTCGCCCAACCATACCGACAACAAATGCATCTTCTGGAATGTTCAGGTCTTGCCTTTTAACTGCACCACGTGCTCCATTTTCATAGGCTTCAATGTCTACACCGTTAAAGATGACTTGCAGCTTATCCTCTTTACAAATCTTCTTGTCTAATGCCGATTGTTTCTCTGCATCCGAAATACAAATAATCTTATCACAGAACGGTGCTGCAATTTTTTCTATCATTGTGTATATCGCTTTTTTCTTTGCCGAGCAGCGCATATTAAACGCCCAACCATGGGGATTATATACACAACGATTCTTCAAGCCGATATCCGCAACACGAGCAATTGCTCCGGCCTTGCTGGAATGCGCATAGACAATATCAGGGTTATATCTCTTTATCAGATTCAAATTTGTCTTTATCCAAATACTTGAGAAGCATTCGGATGTAACGATCCACTCCGCCGGCGGCTTGTGCCACATGCAGTATTCTAATTTTTTCCTTTCTCATCCCTCAAGTGCTCCTCATCTTTTTCCGCAATCTCTATGTGCACATCCAAATTCAGGATGATATCAGCGTGTGTTTACCTAAGTGTTTTTCCTTACTGTCATACCCTTTCGGTGCAGCAATCATATTTCTACTTTTCTCCGGTTTATTGAGTACACCTGTCTAGCGTTCGCAATCATCGAAGTGTTGCCTTGTATCGCCGTGTTCACAAAGTGTGGTTATCATCTATTTTCTAAGTGTTTCTTTGTAGTGTGATGTTCATTTTCAACCATTAACCCTAAGTCAACATCTTCGCACCTTTACTCAATACATCAGCACTTAGCTTTCATTTGTCTCATTATCGTTATTTTTGTATGATGTTATCATTGCAACCACCTTTACTTAACACTTCAGCACTTAGCGTTTCTATATGTACCCCCGTTTTGCTTTCTGTACTGCCAATAGTTGAATTTTTTCATGTTATTGAAAAAAGCAGTATTTTTGCATGATACATTTATCCATTTTCGTTATGTATCTCCCACCATCCATACAACCATCAAAACTCGACTGATTTTGTCGAGTAGACATTGGTCGGGGCCGCGATTACAACAAAATCCGCATCCGAATAAGCAGCCTTTGCATCCAAGGTTGCAGTCAGATCCAGATCCTTTTCTGCCAAATATTTTTCAATGTAGTCATCCTGAATCGGAGATTTCCGGTTGTTGATCATCTCGACCTTCTCCGGGATAATATCCACAGCGGTCACATGATGATGCTGGGAAAGCAGGGTCGCAATCGACAATCCAACATAGCCCCCTGATGTCAAGATAGGGACAACAATTTTTTCAAAAAAAGCAAAAAAAATAAGCCGTATAAAGTTTCCCATTGGGTTAAAACCATTGGGAAGCCCTATGCGGCTTATTCGTACTTATTTTAATTATTAGACAATTTCAAATTCAATATCATGAACTTTCGGTTCAATATATTCCGAACACATCAGTGAAACGCTTACTTTGAATTTTCCTTTTCTAGCCGGAACAATATATATCCCATCAAACTCGGTATCATCTTTATGTGGCAACTGATTGCATTCAGCAAATATTGAGTTATCTCGTATAGATATTGATTCAAACACAGAAGAATTGGAGTTGTTAAAAATTGCCGGGTCTATAATCGGCAAGCTTCGAGCTGAGTAGAATGGCTGCATTCCGTCCATACTATTTTTCAACAAGCCATATACTGGATTTAAGTCGCTCATAAAACGTTCCTCTGCCTTTTCAATAGGATTCGGTGGAAGTTTTGGTGCTTTCGGCTCCTTCATTTTTTCGATATCATCAATGTCATATACAAAAATATCTTTTGGAAATACGATTGAGATTCTAATGTCGGTTGCTTTCGCTGTTCCCTTATTAAGCACTCTTAGCTTGAGCGCAACACCACCGTTTGTTATTGTCTTATATACGCTCATCTTGTGTGCATAATCATTTATTTCTTCTTCAGACGGTAGTGCTGCATTGTAAGCCTGCAAGTCCTTTTCTTTTACATACTTTTTTAAATGTGATTCAACGCAACCTAAATCAAGCGGTTCATACTTGTTTTTGTAGCATTCTCCATCATTATGATATAACTGGATCTTGATTGCATTATCTGAGCTATCAATAAGCAATTTTCCATGTGTTTTAAGACCTTTTCCGTCCACTTCTTCATCATCCTGTTGATGCAGCACAACTGCGGCCATCAACTCAGGAACCCGCTTTACAATCTGTGATTTCAACTCAGCATTTTCCTGCTCAAGTTCTCTTATCTTTTTATTCAAACTGAGAATTTCTGCATGACTTGCTTCAATATCAAAGGCATCTCCTCTTATCCACCCTGGACGCTTTTTTCGATCCATTTGCTGATGTAAAGATTCTGAAACCTCTCTAGCAAGTTCGTCAATATTAGTCCACCACTGTACCGTTCGTCCTTTTTTAGCTTCTGTCTTGAAATCAGCCAGCTTTTTTATACTTTCTGGATCTTTTTCTATAAATTCCGGCTTAATTGCCACATCATCATCAATTATGAATACCAGAACAGGAATTTTCTTCTCTCTCGCATAGCGAAATTCCTTTTCCGTATAGCTAATTCCAGCATCCGATCCAGATTCTATTACAGAGCCATATCGCTGTCCCAAAATCAAAACATAATAATCCGAACTATCAATCGTCTCTTGTATGATTTCCCACTGTTCTTCGTCAGCAGCGTTAAACATCTCCATACCAACTGGGAAATGCATCATCGATAGGATGGCATCCCTTACTTTGCTACGGGCTTCTATCAAATCTTTATACGTTGACGAAATAAAAATCTGGTATTTCTTTTCCATGTTATATCACTTCCTTACAAGCTAGTGGTTCATTCCATAACCCATCAATTATTGTAGCGCATATAATTCTACTAATTCCTGAAGAATCTGTTCTTTCGTTCGTCCCACAAGCCCCAACTGTTTAACATCAACCGTTTCATTTTCCATTCGATCAACAAACTTCTGCATATCCTCATACACGCCACTAGGAGTGACAATCTCAACCGTAGGATCAAGCAGTTCAGTCAAACGAAAAACATCATTTTTATGTTTCTTAATGTTTTTACTATCAACGTGTTCTCCGGCTGCTTTGCGATCCGTCAAATCCATCCATGCTTTCGCCTTGAACGGAATCAAATATGCAGCGTCCAAAACCGTTACTCCATCAACAGTCACTTTCCCCTGCTTCAAGAACTCATAGTAATCATCATCCAAAAGGATTGCAGACAAGCTCGATATATCCTCATCCATTGGTAGCGGTGTCAATACTGCATCATCTGGAAGTTGAATTGCATCCAGTTTTCTAGTGAACAGTTCGATCATTGCTGGATAACGGTTTGAAGTCGGGTGACTGAACCGATAAAACTGCGGCACACCAGAGCTTTTATTACGATGTTCGTATCCAGCCTGTTTTACATAGTCCCAGAATTTTCTTCCAAAAGCCGCATCCACAGCTTCAATAATTAGAACAAGGTCAATGTCTTTTGTTGCACGGAAGTCTAAGCCTTCTTCTGTCATCAAGATATCACACGCAGTTCCACCGATAATTGCATACTGGCTTTCGTTACCCTTGAACCATTCCTTAAAGCTTTCAATCCCTGTTACCATCTATCTTCCTCCACAGATTATTTAACATTTCTTCTACTGCTTCTTCTACCCGTTCATCTGCATCTTCCCTGAGCGATAATGCCAGAGAAAGTCCATCGACCATTTTTCCCTTCGATAATTTTCGTGGGTCATATCTCCACATTTCAACAGCCACCTGTGAATTTGAGTCCTGTAAATCCTTGGTCATACAGTCATTCCACTGAGATATTTTTTCTGAAGCATAGCACCGAACACTAGGCGCATTGAGCATCGAATACTCCGCCAATGCGAAATATCCGCTCTCCAACAATTCACTCTTTACTTCCTCGCATGGAACATAGACCGTCCTTTTCACAGGATTGAGCAGAACTTTCTCTGCTTTGTAAAATAACTCTTTGGCAGAGTTTTCCGAAAGCAGTATCTTCTGCACTCCATTTTTTCTTGATCGCAGAAATCCCATTCCTTCAAGTTGTTTAGAAGCTCTGGAAATAGACGTTGGTGTCAAATCCAAATCTTTTGCAGCTTGACTTGTAGACAGCTCCTTTGCTCCCTCATAAATATAGTAAAGCAACAGCATCTGCGCCGATGGCAAGATTTCTTCTCTGTCACTCTTTTCTGCATCACAGCGTTCCTGCAAATATGCTGCCATAAAGGGCAGATAAATTTGCTTTCCATCCACAATAAATGCTATTTTCTCTCGAAGCAAATACTCTTTCTGCCGTGCAGTGATCTGTTCCAATACTAAAATCACCGGACAATCCGCAACCTTTTTCACACGTTCCAGATGCTTTTTTAATGTTTCCACCTGCTCCAATTCGGTTTTAGGATACAAAAAAACAGCTTTTTGACCACTCAGAGATACTTTCTGTGAATCATACCTTGTACTGATGAAGTTTGGCAAATGCTCTAAAGCTTTATTTTCATATAGCACTTCAATTCCTAAAACTCGCTTAAGGTATTCCACTCTATCGCCTCCATTCACAACTCTTTTTCTGTATTATAACTCATTTTAAGTTAAGATACAATATAAAAGTTATGATTATCCAAATCCAGCTATTGAAACACCAATATTTTCCAAACAATTTTGCTTTCATTTCACTTCTTGATACCCCTCCCTTACCGTGCTATACTATTATCAAATCAAATATTGAGGGAGTGCATTGTTATGAGCAAAAAGCTTGTTGCCTATTTTTCTGCCAGCGGCATTACCGCAAAAGTTGCCGAAGATTTAGCAAATGCCATCGGTGCAGACATTTTTGAAATCCGTCCCGAAGTCCCTTACACAAAAGCCGATCTGAACTGGATGGACAAGAAATCCCGCAGCACCATCGAAATGAGCGATCCTACCTCTCGCCCTGCCATCGCCGTCAAGCGCAATAACATGGACGAATACGACACCATCTTTGTCGGATTCCCTATCTGGTGGTATATTGCTCCGACGATCATCAATACATTTCTGGAAAGTTATAATCTAAAAGGTAAAACAATCATTCCCTTTGCCACCTCCGGCGGCAGCAGTATGGGTAAAACCAATGAAAAACTTGCGCCAAGCTGCCCCGGTGCCAAGCTCCTGCACGGTAAGGTTTTCAATTCCTACTCCAGCAAAACAGATTTGTCCGCATGGGTAGAAAGCTTAAATTACTGAATTAAGGATGTGTTTATATGTGTAATTCCTCTTGGAAAAATCCTAATGATCTTATTCTTGTTCTAAGATGTACAACACTTGAATTTGCTAAAGACCTAGTCAACCTTGGACAAATCAAGTTCAGTACTCCTAAATCATGGGAGCAGTATGGAAAGCAGGGACGTGGCGATATTTATGAAGGAACTCTTGCTTACTCTAGCAAGTTCTATCCTTCTCAATATGAAAAGCTTATTGCAAAATATTCCAACACCTGTACTTATGAATTACCAAATCGAATTTTAATTAAAAACAGAAGAGATATGCAACTTCCCTGCATCTGTTTTTATGGGCTAAAAACGGATGCCTTTCCCCCACCTCAAAATGAAGGAAGAAACAGAATTTCAACCTATATTGATGCTAAATATTTTCGAGATTTTGCGGATAATGCTTCCCCTGCTGAAATAGCAGCATTGCCTCCCAAGAAGCAGCCCGCAATCGCTGTAATAAAGGATTGGGCCGAGTTTGTTCGCAGATTAAAGGCAAAATTAAATTCGATAGGTGTTCCCGATGAATGTATCCTTGTCAGCCCTGTTCAATATTTTGACTTTACGCCTTATAGTACGGATGATAGCTGGGTAGACTTAAACTGTACTCCTCCCAAAGAACTTTTTGTCAAATCTAAACAGGATTTTGAATATCAGAACGAATTACGAATCGTTATCGACACCGATGACCCCACAATCTTAGACCTTTTAAGCAATCCTATTGAAATTGGAAATCTATCCGATATTGCCGCTGTCGCAGAAGGGTATCATCCCGAAGGTATCGAAGTTACGGCAACATTTAATTCCTACATCATTCCCTGATTTTTCCCATTCCTGCGGAATGAAATACCCGCCTGGTCGAGAAGATTTTCCGAATCCTCTCACCCAGACGGGTATTCTTTTTCTTATGCCACTTCTTCTATCCAATTATGCGCCATACTTTTCCAACGCTCTCCGAATCACATCCTCACAGTTGAACTCTATTTTCATCGTTTGGTCGTCATACAGATAGACCATGCTCACAAAGGCTTCCACACATTCTTTTGTCAGCCCACCGATGTACGTTTTCTCGCTGGCCTGTTTTGTCAGAGCACGGATTTCTTTATCCAGTTCATCGGCACACTCCTGTTCTTCCTTTTCTGTCCGTATGCTATCCTGCAATGCAGCCAGTTTTTCCGAAAGAGCCTTTTTCTTTTCTATGTAAGCATCTCGCCGCAGCACACCGTCCGCATACGATTCATATAGTTTGATTTGCTCTACCCGAATGGCTTCCGCTTGCTTTTCCAAGTCCTCAATGTCCATGCAGCGCACCGTGATAGACTGCTTTTCCTGCATTCCCTGATTTACCACATCCAGTGCATAGAACACCGTTTTTATTGCACGAGCCACTTTTGCGTTCACCGAATATTCTCTATAATAGCCGCCGTAGCATTTAGAGAACTTTCCGGCTGACCGTTTATAGCCGCAATAGAAAACCATTTCCCCATATTGCCTTTCGTGGCGAAGCTGCCGATTACAGTTTCCGCAGCAGATTTTTCCTTTTAACGCAAAATCATCACCCACCTTATACTGAATTGGAGTCACGTTACGGATTGCTTTCTGTGCCTGGTAGTATTCATCTTTTGTCACGATGGCCGCATGAGCGTTTTCTGCGATGATCCACTTATCCTCTGGGAGCGTCCGAACAGAGGTAGTATCATACGCTCAAATTCTGGTCGGTCAAAACGTGTTCCTGTAAAACCGTTGTCTGCATAGGTATCGGTCAGCGTCAGTTCCGGGTTTTCCCTGATATAATTATGAATTTGCAAAATCTGTGTGTGCAGGGAATCTTCTGTTTCATGCCCGCCGTTCTCAACCGACAGCCGCGCATACGCCGCCGTGCGCAGAAGTTCTTTTTCGTTTTGCTGTACGGCCTCCTGCACAGCGGCCTGCGGCATCATATTTTTTCTACTCTTTCTTGCCATTACAATCTTCCTCTCTGCTGTTCAGCCATTCTTCCGGGAAAAATCGCTTCCACTGGCTTTCTTTGAGAATCACTTCAACCTGTTCAAATTCTTTGACCCACACGCTGTCAACCCACTTTTTAATATGTACACGTTCCAGCTTATTTGGAATTGAAATAGCACGGAATTTCATCAACCAGGGATTCCCATGGCCAAATGCTTTTTCTATATCATTAACAGCCAGCATTACCTTTTTAAAGGCCGCTTCCTGCTTCTGGACTGCCACCTGATACTGATGTTCATACTCCTCTACCTGTTCTAGTGAAATTGATCCCTGCTCGTATTCCCGATAAACTGCTGTTCGTTCATCGTCCTTGGCCATCAAGCGCGCAACGATCTCATTTGCTTTTTTTCTGTACTGCAACAGTCCAGCATCCATGCACTGCTTGACTTTCTCAGGATTCAAGTCCAGCACCCTGTCAATATGCGCAGCTTGCATTTTTTCTTTTTCCAAAGCTGAAAGAATCTCTCGAAAGATTTTCTCGCTTTCGATGAAAGGGGCTTTTCCAGAGAAGCATAAGCAGAAATCATCTTATTAGTACGATCTTGAATTTCAACTTCAGTCATCGAACCTTCTTCGCCAATAATTTCCAGCATAGAGTCTACAATTCGCCGTTTATTCTTGGCATTTAACTCAGGATACCCAGCAAAAACTTCTTCAATTACTTCCCTCAGAGGCCGTTGATTCTTGGTGACTGCAATACTAACTTTTTGATTTTGCATTTCTTTCTCTTCTTCAAGAGGTTCATGCAAACACATAATTCCACTATCACTTATAGATTTGGCTGCAGCCTTATAAATAGCAATAAAATCAGCATTGGCATCCATATCATTAATAAGAAAATACGATGTGATAAAAGATCGTGTTAGCATCATATAGATTGTATTTCGTGCAAAAACATTATCTGTAACTTGGCCACGCACCAAGCAAATTACAAATGGAAATTCCAATCCTTTAATATTATTTCGGTTGCTAATAAAAACCGCATCACTTGTGCTGTCCTTAGTTTCGTAGCCCTTAACTGCTTTCCATTCATATTTCTCTGGAATTGTTATCGCAAGAGAATCTGCGAGGGTATAATTAGACTTAAATCCCCCCTCCAAAAATACAATTGCAATATCTCCTGCATGAACTGTGGGATGATTACTCCGAATGGAATCAATAATGCTTATTATAGCATCCTCCATTTTCTCATTTTCACCGTTACTACTTACAACTTCAATATTATTAATATTCGAAGTGTCCAAATCCTCAAATCTTCTTAGCGGAATTCTTGACAAGATAAAATTCGATTTTTCTCGCTTAATTTTATAGCCACAAGAACCCCATTCATCATCATCAAGCCAACGGATTACAGGCGACTCATAAAGTCCCATTCCTACGGCATGTGCAAACATCAATGTTTTGGGATCTGTCCGATAGCATTTGTTTAGAAGGTAATCACTTTGAACCGACTGATTAATCGTTCTATCATAAATGTCTTGGAATATATCTCCAGCTAGATAAACTGTATGCTTAGTGACTAACTCGCATAGTTCGAAGAAACTTTGTGGAAAATCTTGACTTTCATCAACTAACACATAATCAAAGCAGGGCTCAAAATCTTGTATTGCTTGTAGTTCTTGAATTGCAAGCTTGCAAACTGCATCAAACTGCCATTGATAAGAATAAGAATGAAACTCCAGCTTATAGTTTGAACAGATATAACTGTAAACTCCAGTATTAGGCTGTCCCCTAGATCCCCAACTAGACATAACCCAAAGACGCTCATCCCATTTAATCTGTTCATCAACCTTCATGAAGTTAAAAAAGTCTGGAATTCGTATCTTCATGCTTTTCGCAAGGACTTTATTAAAACAGGTAAACACAATTTTAGAAGATTTGTTTTTTGTATATAAGTCTTTCAGCTTATGCAATAGTAATTCTGTTTTTCCTGTACCCGCTAATCCTTGAATGGTTATTCTTTTTTGAGCAGCTGGTTGAGAATATATAAATCTACTTTGATCGCCATCAAATAGAATGATTTTCTTTTTGACTTGGTCTAATATAGTTGACGGTGTTTCCCCACCAATTCTGCTAATATCATTTATACTTCCAATAAGCAACGAAAGCAGAAATTCTGCATTGCGTTGCTCAACTGGAGTATTTAGTTTACATTCTTGCAAAATATCCTCAATGCAGGAAATATCAGAAATTTGCATATATGCGGTAAGAGCTTTTTTCCAAGCTCTGGGACGCCCTAATTGCTCTCGATATTCAAATTTTTCGGATAAATATCCCAAATCTTCTATGAAATCCTCACAAAACCCCTCAAACAAGTCTTGATTTTCTTTTAGATTTACAAAGCATATTTTTTGTTTTGGCATCAAGATAACAACAGCATCATTAAACTCATACTGTACAGATGCATCTACTCCTAGAGGTGCATTAATAACATAGGTCTGAACAGCTTTTTCCTCGGAAAACCTTGAAAGCATTTCGATTAAATTAGAGTTAAATTCATTTTTTTCCACATTACAGAAAAACAAACTATGATCCATAGCACTAACCTCGCTAATTTCACAAGAGATATTTGCATCAAAGCATCCGTTATAATTGCCCTGTATATATTCGCAAATTGAATATTAGGATTATTATACTACTTTGCTTCATTGGCAACAGCACCATTCTTAACCCACATCATATGGTAATAGTCTATTCCGAATCGTTTACAGACGTCAAACAAGACCTTCAGATAATCTATTGTCTCGTTGCTCATCGTAGTTACTTGCAGCTCATTATCTGATGTTTTCATACCAATTCATACCACTTTTGCAGTTTTCAAGGATTAACTGCATGTTTCTCACTTTTTCTTCACCATGCAGCGCTTCTTAAAGAACGAAATTCCATAGCAAAGAATCTGGTCGTAGTCGTCCTCATATTCCTTTGCGTACATCCTGTCATCAATCTGCTGCAAGGCAGTATCGCATTCGCTTTCCAGTTTATCCAGAGACTTCGTGTACTTTGCTTCAAAAATTGCCACACGGGCATTGACGGAATCATACACGACCACATCGCTGCGGCCCTCGCCGTGTTCTTTGTTGGAGTCCACCATGTACCCAGCACCTGTAAAGATACCTGCAAGGAACGCATGGTAGAAATCCTCTTTGTAATCGTGGTAACTGATGGTCCGGCGCAGCAAGGCATTCATTTCTTTCGTAAGGCTTTCACTGTCGCCGCTCCACACAGCATCAAACAAGGCATTGCGATTCCACTTTTTCGTGCTATCGTCAAACCATTTGATGACAGTCGTTTCAAAGATTTCCTTGATCTCCGCGTTCGGGATCATCAGGGCCACGGCACCCTCTGGCAGTTCACCGCTGTAATCCTGTTCCCGCGCTTTTGTCAGATACCCGGTCAGATACAGCATACTCCAAAGATTATCTTCCGAGGAATGCAGATAATCATAGGTCAGGCTCTCATCCACACGCTGAACAATTGTACCGCCAGCCATCAGGGTTTCCAGCTTCTTCGTAATGTTGCTCCCGGCATAATCAATGAACGAGCGAATGATCGCATTATCGCTGGTGTTTTTCCAGTAGCTCACAGGCTTCGCCTTGGGATTGTGCTGCAATTCCAACAGATAGTTCATCACATCCCACGGGCAGTACACGTCAAAATCGCCAAAGTGGTAGCCATCATACCACTGCTTGATGCTGTCTGCTTTGTCCTCAGCGTCCGCATCTTTCAGGATTTGGTCAACCTCGCTCTGTACAAAACCAAAATACTCGTTCAAGCGGGAATCCGTAATGGTATCCGAAACAAAATTGTTCGTCCCGGTAAAGATGCTTTCCTTGGCAATTTTCAGGCAGCCCGTAATCACTGCAAGACGAAGAGCCTGGTTATCTTTCAGGGCCTGCATCAGGCCTTTCATGATATCCAGCATTTCCTTATAGTAGCCATTGCTGTTTGCCTTAGCCACTGGAACATCATACTCATCAATCAGCAGAATGACAGATTTTTCGTAATGCTGCTTCATCATGGTTGTCAGGAGAACAAGGCTATTCTTGACCTCTTTTTCCGTGCCGCGCCCATGCGCAATATTGGTAAATGTTTCTCTCTGAAATGCCGTCACGGAAGCGTCTTCCAAAAGATACAGATGTTGGTTATACAGATCTGCAAGCACCATAGTAAGCATATCGTATGCGCTGGTAAAATTCAGCCCATCCACCTGCCGAAACGAAATAAACACGGTCGGCCACTGGTTCATCCATTCTGCGCACAAATCCTGTCTTCGGGCAATTTCAAGCCCGTCAAACAGTGTTTTGTTATCTTTACGGATATCAAAGAAGCTTTCCAGCATACTCATGCCGAGCGTTTTGCCAAACCGACGGGGACGGGTAATCAGGGTCACTTCTGCTCCCGGTTTCAGAAGCTCTGCAATCAATCCCGTTTTATCAATATAGTAAAGCTCTTCTCTACGAATTTTTTCAAAATTTGAAATCCCCACCGGGATATTCAGATGATTCATCTCTACCGCTCCTTTCGCATAGCGTTGCACAGACTTTTCATTGTCTTTATGATACCATGAAATCAACACCGATACAAGAAAAATCTCCCTTACAGCGCAATCGTTTTCCTTTCAGCTTGGCCTTGCAGCACATCCTCAAAGGTAAAATGAATCGCAACCCGCTCATCGTTGAAAACCTCGATCCGCTCAATAAAGGTTTCCACCACCGTTTGGGACAACTGCATCACATCACCCGCATCGTGGACGGCATCCACGACTTCCTGCAATTTGCCTGCCTCTTTCCGCATTGGCTGGAATGCCTGCTCTTTCTCGGTTCGCAGACGTTGAATCTGTTGCATCAGCATTTCTTCCTGTTCTCGGTAAGTATCCCGCCTGTGAACAAACTCCGCCTTGCTCATTTTCCCGTCCGCGTACTGCTCATAGAGATTTATCCGCTGCTTTACAATTTCATTCTTTTCCGCACTCAGCTTTTCTTCCTGCCGTTCCAGTGTGGAAAAGCGCGCCATTGCCTTGCGCCCGTTTTCCTGCAATTCATGCAAGGTCTGTTCGGTCAGTCCGATTTGCATCTCCAGCGCCTTTCGTACCATATCTTCCAGCTTTTCCTCTGCAATCGGAACACGTTTGCAAGGACTATCCACGGCCGCCGTCGAAAACTTGCAGTTGAACGACGGTCCAAGCGATTTCAACACACGATACTTCATCAATTTCTGGCAGTAGCCGCAGTAGACTTTTCCTTTCAGCGGGTATTAGTGTACGATATTCTCTCCCGCTTTTCGGGTGCCGTGCTGATGCATAATCACGCTTTGCGCCAGCTCAAATTCTTCCGGAGTCACGATGGCCACATGGCTGTCCGCAATGCGAATCTGCTGTTCCGGCTGGCTTTGCTGCATTCGGCGTTTACACGGGACCTGCATGACAAACTTCGCACCCACATAGGTTCCCTTGTATTTCTCATTTTTCAGGATATAACAGACGCTTCCCGCCGTCCAATGGCTGCGCTGCAAATCCCATGCCTTCTGCGCACGATGCACGCGGCTTTCCGCTACATGGTAGGCTGCTGGGGTTGGAATCTGCCGCTCGTTGAGAATCTTTGCAATTTTCCCGGTCCCGTTGCCCTCCATTGCCAGCTCAAAAATCATCCGCACATACTGGCTTGCCACCGGGTCCAGCACCAGCTTATGGCAGTCCTCCGGGTCGGGCAAAAAGCCAAACGGACGGTACCCACCAAGGTACATTCCCTTTTTCTGCATCACATGGTCGGCCGCTGCAATTTTAGCCGACAAATCTCGGCTGTAGGACGCATTGATGATGTTTTTGATGGCCACTTCCAGACCGCGCACGTTATTTTCATCCTGCGCGCCGCTGTCGTAGTCGTCGTTCACCGAGATAAAACGGACGCCCAGCAGCGGGAAAATGCGTTCCATGTAGTCGCCTGCCTCGGTATAATCGCGGGCAAAGCGAGAGAAATCCTTTACAAGGATGGTTTTGATTTTGCCATCCTGTGCGTCCTGAATCAACTGCTGGAAGGCCGGGCGGTTAGCCGATGTGCCGGAATAGCCGTCATCCACATACTCCTGCCGCCGTTCCGCTGCCAGCTCTGGGTGCGCCAGAATGTACCCTTCCACTATGCTGCGCTGGCCCTGAATGCTGTTGCTCTCAGTCTTGTCGATGCCCAAGTTTTCATCCGCCAGCGATAAGCGATAATAGGTTCCAATCATTTTCGGTTCACCATGCTGGACGCTCAAAATTTGCGCCGGAGTAGCCGTCGTCCACAAACTCATCCACGATACATAAGTCCGAGTGTTCGGCTGCATAGGATTCCAACAAGGCGCGCTGGTTGGCGATGCTGTCGCTCTCCGTCTTGTCGCCGTCCTCGCGGGACAGCCGCAGATAAAACGCTGCCCTGTACCGGGTCGCTTTCTGCTGTATTTCTCTGCTTTGAACGAAATTTGGATATAACAAAAGCCTTTCACCTCCTAAACGAATCGGCAATACTGTTCGTCAGAGAAGCAAAAGGCTCCACATATTCTTATGCAGAACAAGCCCGCCGGATGCAAATCCATCCGAACGACACATTCTTATTTTCTTACCCAAGAACAGCATACCAGAAATCATGTCGTTTGTCCAGAGTTTTGTCGCAGTAAGGTTCAAAATTTTCCGGGATACATCTTTCGTGACTTGTCAAATGTACTCCCGTCAACCAGCACGGCCAAAACTGCTGCCGATTCAGTCAGCCAGAGTTCGGCTCCCCCTCGGCGCAAAATTCAGCTTTACGATCATCCCGTTGTCCAGATAGCAGTATGGATTTTCTATTTTCTCCAACAGTGCTTGAAGCCTTGTCTCTTTCGGAAGATTCCGATCAACGGCATCCTGCGGCAACTCCCGCAGCTCTGCTTTTTCAATCGTGCGAATATCGCGTTTTCGCAGCTGGTTGATACTCATCATAGTATTTTCCTAATCCAACACACTTCAAAATCATTTCCATTTGACCCGTTTTCACTTTCACAAATGGTGGTTTATCATATATTGCGCTTATTTGAGCCAAAATAATTTCCTGACTGTTATTCATTCCATGCTCCTCGATATTATTTTTATCCAGTTATATATAAGCCCCACAAGAACTCAATCACTTTTGAACCAAATTGAGTTTTGTGGGGCTTTTTATCTCTACGTTTTATACAGCCTGCAACGGGGTGTTTTCCATTACCTTCTTAAACTGTTCGACTGTCATATTGGCTTTTTCTGCAGCGCGCTCTGGCTTCAAATCTCCCTCTCGGACGAGCCGCACAAGCATTCCTATCTCCCCAATACTAATGCCCTCTCTCCGGCCTTCTTCTCTTCCCTCGGCCTTAACACCTTGACTAAGATTGCACATAATAAGCACCTCTCTTTCCAGTTCTTCGCTCATTGCAACGCCAAACTCTTCTTCGAGAATTTTCTTTTTCTCCGTAGCTGCTCTTGACGAAGAAAGCAGCACATCCAGAAACTTCAAAATGCCTGTATAGTTTTCTGCATCGGGTTTTCCCAGACAGATCGTTACCACGCTCATCAGATCATAATTTTCTGATTTCTCGGCAGCGTTTCCAATCAACTGTTCTGGCCGAATCGAATACCGCGTGAGCGTATTCTGAAATTCGTCGGACGGTTTTGTGCAGACCCATATAGAATACACTTTTCGGATTTTTCCATATTCAGACTTTTTGAATATCGGCCCGTGCTGTGCAGAGATCATTCTGCTGCAATAATAGATTGCACGTTTCGTCAGTGGGTATCCCGGATTGAATGCAGTCTGTGCTTCCACGTTGATAATAAGGCGAATCACATCCTGCTGTGCTGCATCATTCGCTGTGGCCGGAGCAATCGCATCAAAGCGAACATCATAACGCACCGTTCCCTCCGTCAGCGTAGAATCCTCATTATTGCTTCCAGTTATTATTTCGGGAGCCTTCGGAGGTCTATTTGTATCATCAACGTGAACACCAACCGTGCCAACCTCTGGAGTTCCCTCGATATACTTTTCAGCAATTTCGTCTACGGAACATTCACTGTATTCATCTACGCAGCCCTTCATAATCTGCGCCAGGATCTGCTTGTTCGCCAGCAGCTTTTTGGCAGTCTTATCATAGTCCGAATCAAACTCCGTCTGAGTTATCGTGTGGGCAAGCTGATTTTCTACCGTGTTCTGCTTTTCCATCGGCATTCACTTCCTCGCAGTAGATTCAACAAGAGCGTATAAGCTCTTATTGTACTTTCATCTTACCATAAATCGCTCCTCATATCAAGCTGTACAACTCCTTCATAATCCTTAAATTTTTACGAACAGTTGTCCATTCCGGCAAGGCCGACTTGTCCGCTTGGGTAGAAACACTCAACCTTTAACCTTCACATTCCTGCGGAATGAAATGCCCGCCTAGTCGAGAAGATTTACGAATCCTCTCACCCAGACGGGCATTACCTTTATCATTCGGCCTTATTCCATAGTGAAAACCAGAGTACATCCATTATACTTCTGCTTAATGCTCTGCTCATATTTGAACCGTACCACGATGCGCCCTCCATCATGCACAAAGACATTTTCGATAAAGGCCGACACCATACCCGCTGTGAGCCTCGTCCCGTGTAGGAAATTTTCTGCCTGCTCCGCTGCTGCGCGCACGGTTCCCGGCACAACGCTCTCAGCGGATTCTTCCGCTTTTGATTGTTCAATTTGCTCTTGCACCTCTGAAATTCGTCTGTCACACTCCTGCTTTTTCTGCTTGTAGGTATCCAATGGGAGTGTTCCTGCTGCATATTCTTCATACATCCGCATCTTCTC
>ERZ1035032.1127-NODE-1127-length-17784-cov-183.872469_pt1 | contig 17784 bp, 17 predicted proteins | sample MGYA00520693_ERZ1035032 | MGnify/ENA primary metagenome ERZ1035032 (study PRJEB33766, sample SAMN09781740) | gut metagenome | biome: gut microbiome | host: Homo sapiens | place: Madagascar | study: EMG produced TPA metagenomics assembly of the PRJNA485056 data... | reverse complement strand
TGGTTCAGCACAATCTCCTTGCCGTCAGTGTAGCCATAAACCACACCCTTTCCCTGCGCAAACTTAGTATTACCCACGATGTTAGCATTGTTCTCGTCAAAGACCACATAGTTATAATCACCTTCCTTTGCACCGCCATGAATCATGCCAGCAGGATATTTTATACCAACAAAGCCTATTTCATTCAAAGCCCTTGATGCTAATTCAGCGCCATACGAAGGTCTTTCACGGTTAAAGAAATCTTCCAAAGCACGATAAAGGTCTTCGCCTTTTAATGTAGGAAGTTTCTGCATACCATTCTCAGGAGATTCAAGTTTCATTTGAAGGATACGCTCAATCCTATCATCATTATATCTCGCTCCACCATCATTAAAATACTCGTTTTCACTGAAACCGTTGTGGGTTATTTCCCAAAGTCTATACCATTTTTCCAATGGAAAATTCTGAGATTCGTTCCATCCAAGATAGTTGCTGCCATTATCATCAGGAATATCCACATCGTATCGATATGCTCTATTACTTGGTATAGCTATGCTATCATCGTCCTTTGCAAGAATTTCGTTTAGTTCTTGCAGATAATCTGTATCAGGGAATTTTCCTATAACATCTTTCAAATCTTTACGTGCATTCTCCAAGCCCTTTGCCACATCTTGATGCTTATACATATAATGTCTCAGCATATCCTGTGCCTGTTTTGACATACTTTGTGGATTTACAAACTCAAAGCCAAATGTTGCTTTCTTATCCTTAGCTCGCTGTGCATACTCTGAGCCTATCTTCTCCGAATTTGTCACATACACACCATGTCCAAACGTCTCACTACCCTCGCCCTCCAAGGCATGAGATAAATCAAACTTGTCAAACTTAGCACCACTACCATGATAAGTACGCAAGAATCTCACTCCCGGCTCAGCAACAGCCTTCAACTGTCTATCCAAATCCTTGAATTTCGCAAACAAGGAATTATCCTGCGCCTCAGCCACCTTCACCATATCCTCATTACTAACCACCTTCACCGGAATGCCAGCCTTCTTAAGCATGGTAGATACGGCATCATAAGCCACCTTCTGTGCCTCGGTCATTTCAGATGGCTTCACCTCCTTCACATCGCGGTCAAATTTCATCAAAGGAACTATCTTATGAACACCTACAGCAGAAAGATAACCACGCTTATTAAATCTAGGATTGACTTCATAAGCACAATTATTCTGCTTATCTACCCAAGATACGCCATTACGGTATTTTTCTGATCCAAACCATTTCTTTTCATTAGGATAGAGTTTATCTCCTTGAATGTTAGAAGATAAGATAGTATAACCCGAATCAGTTTTATCTTCCTTGTCGGAATGGAAATTAAGCAAACGTTCAACAAACTTTTGCATTTTAGGCTTATCCTCCTCAGATGGGTGAATATCATTTTCGTAATCATATTCCATTTGGGTAATAAAATCACTATTCTCAGCATTCTCAATAGCATGAAGGGCATCAGTAAGTGGCTTTACTGTTGCACGTTTCGCCTTATATAATTCATCCTTCTTCTTAGCCAGTTTAGCCTGTGTCAACTGCCCAGAAAGATAATCATGCCCCAAATCACTTGCAATCAGGGCATCAGTCAATTCCTTCTGAGCTTTCTTGATAGCTTTTTTGTCACCACTCTCCACAGCACTCTTCAAGGCATAAGCAAAAGGAATAACAGGCTTCAACGCTTGCTCAATAGACTCATCATAAGTATTAGCATTTTCAGCCTTCTTGCGCTCACCTACGCCCTCTCTACGCTCATACTCATCAGCGGTGAAATACTCAAATTCCTCGTCAATATTCTGTAAAACATCAGAAACTTCCTTAAACTCCTCATCTGAAAGAGTCTTCAAAAGTTCATCCATTTCGTGAGCAACATCAACTTCCGGCACATCATCAGGATCTACTTCTCCCTGCTCCATCAAGTCCCAGTACTCCTTCTGCTCTTTACCCAATTCAACAATCTTGTCAAAAGCTTCACTATGAGCACCGTCTTGCATCATTTCTTCCTTATAAGTAGCACGCTGTTCCTTCTGCACCATAGCATACTCCGCAAAAGGCTTAGTCTTGCGGTCAGAAGACTCCAGCCATTTGTCAAAGGTAGCCTTAGGCACAGAAGTAACCTTACCAAGTCCCTTCCAGCCCTTGGAGTAGTTGGCAAGATAAGCCTCTGTAGCAGCCTCCTCAGAAGGATAGCCATACATCACCTTATGCTCGTCAAACTCACCAGTCTCTGGGTTCACCTGGTCAACAACATAAACGTTACCATCAAAAGTATCAAGGTCAGCGACATCATTGATGAACATATCAATATGGTCACCATCAACGCCAATTTTACCAAGAATATAGCCATAAGTATCATGCATGGTCACGCTCCAAGGCTTGCCCTGCTCGTCCTTACCGCTACGAGTCACGCCCTTTGGTGTTTCTACGGTAAAATCGTAGCCACCAAAGGACAAATGACCCTTTTTGTAGTTTCCTGCCTTCTTCTGAGCCTCTGTTGGTTCGGTCTCAGTTTCGGCAATGGCACTCTTTAAACGTTCTCCGAAGGATGCTTCTTGCGGTAGATGTGAGCCTCGAACAGCTGGGCCTTCGCCAGGTTCCATGCTGCCAGTCTCTTGTCGCCCTTTGCGTCCTCGATCAGAGCCTTCTCCAATCTCGGACTCAGAAGATGCTTCTCCGTTACCAACTTCTTCGCCTTGGCTATTTCCTTCATCAACTCCTCTCCGTGAAGAGTCGCTACCCAGGCTACTGCCTCCTCCATATCCTTCTTCATTGCTTCTGTCATCATAATCAGCTAATTCTGGTAAAATTGATTTGACATATTGTTTGTACTCTCGTTCACGATCCTCAATCTCCATCATACGGTCAAATTCAAGTCCATTGATGTAATCAAGTTCGCTTTCTGATGGCAAAGATAACTCTTTGTCGTGAATATACGATTTATATTCATCGATTTCTTTTTGTTTTTCGAAGATTTCACGTTCTTTCTGCTGTTCGTACCACTCTTCTTCGCCCGACAATTCGTTCTCAGCAGCAGATATACGGTTAAGAAGCGTCACATTGCGCATATCCCGAACACTGTCATAAGTCTTGAACATATCAAGAATAGTGTTGCGTATATCCTGGTCTGAATACGTAGACTGTAATCCGTCACCAGCACCTGATTCCATTGTACTGGAAAGATCTTCCCAGACTCGCTTTGCAAGTTCGCTAATAGTTAATTCCTCGCCATTATTGGCCAGAAGATAGTTGTATTTGTTAGTGTCGTACTTACTGCCTATACCACGCCTAAAGTTGGAAGATCCTAACTCTTGCGCCAGTGATTCTGCATTCAGACTATGAGGAAAAAGTCTCTCTGACACAAATTCCTCCAATGTCCGCGGAGTCAAATCCATGACATCAGTACTTGCATCCTTATATATTTCCTTAATAGCCTTCATGTCTTTCTTCTCCAAGGCTTTAGCTACCAATTCCTTACGTCTGTCTTTTGGGGACAAAGCTTCAAGATTCTTCTTGTTTTGCTCTGCTCGTTCCTTTATATAAAGAATATTCAAGCTTTCAGCCTTTCCCTTCAAAGCCTTGGCATCCGCTGTAAGCGCATTCTGTCTGTTTGCCAGTTCTGCCTTGGTGGTATTCAGATCTCTCAACTGTTCAGCGGAAAGTTCCATATCCCCATCCATGTATTGATTGAGTATCTTGTCTACACCATCAATTTCTCGTTGGGTTTCTTCCTGCATCTTGTACACGCGTCTGCGCTCTGACGTTATGTAGCCGGAAGCAGCTTCCTGAGTAGGATATTTGTCTTTAAGCTCACTGTTCTCTGGAATACGAACGCCTGTATCCACATCTGGCAGAACGGAAGACTTGTCAATGCCAGCTCGCTCTATCTCTGCCTTGCGCTCCTCCTTCATGGTTCTTAACTCGTCAGGAGTCATCACACTGTTGCGGATAGCATTCCAGTTCTTGAAACGAGCATCAAGATCAGCAATCTGCTCATTAACCAGAGCCAGGTCGTTCTCCACCTTCTGAGCCTTCTCTGGGTCCAGGTCGGCATTGACATCAAGCCAGTCTCTGTACTCTGCAGCAGCCTTCTTCTTGTTGGCAAGTTGCGTTTTGATGTCATCACGGCTGCCATTAATCAGATTCAAAAGTTTGCCATGGTCTTCCCCAAACTGCTCCTGCAGATACTCAGCCGCCACCTTTGCATCTGTATCCTTAGAAGAATAGTCCGGCTGGCCCTCGCTCAGTCCCACGATGCCATTGGCATAACGCTGCTTCTTATCAGCCTCAGCCTGAGAAACTGCTTTCTGTTCACGTTCATCATCCTCGGCATCCAAATGCTCATTGATTGTATTGTCGAGCGCATTCTTGCGCCATGCTGCAAACTCTTCTTTAGATAGGGGAAGATAATCTTTGCCATCAGTAAGTACAATCTTTCCGTCCTCGCTATATCCGGCAAAGGTCATGTCAATATTATCATCACCTTCCTCCATGGCAACTGTCACCCGGTCATTCGGCTTCAAACCGCTGCCATCAAACTGGCTGATAAACTGCTTATTTCTTGCATCCTTCTGCTGAGCCGCCGCATTTTCAATGTATTCATCAAGAGAAACAGGAGTGCCCACCTCTTTAATCTCGGCATTAGATACCTGCTTAATCATAGGCTGTCCCTGCTCATCTGGAACGACAACAAAGGCTCCACCATATTCGTTAGCCTTCTTCAAAAATACCTGTTTTCCGCTATCCAAAGTAGCAGGAACTATGTTTCCGTCTACCGTCTGGTATGGCCAGAGCTGCTGCTTCAACGCCTCACCATAGCCATCATCGGCATGCTGCAGAGCATCAATAGCACCCTTCTTGGCATCCATTGCCTCTACATACTTCCTGATAGCCTCTTTTTGTGCTGGAGTCAAACTACTTGCACGCTGAGCCACAAACTGCTCCATATCTCTACCTTCATTATAGGCATTGGCTACAATATCAGGCATCTTCTCGTTATCAGCAAACGCTCGCTTCAAACGTCCTGTTGCCAAATCACTATTATAGTCGATAGCCTGCAAAGCCTCAGAATCCCCATTCTTATAGGCATTCTGTCCCATAACAAAAGCATCAGAAGTAATAACATCAGCAGATGAGTTATCTGAATTTGCTATAGAAACGCCTTCACCTTGACCAGATGAAACATTACCTTGATAAGGAGAAGGACCTTCTGAAACAGGAGGCTCCTGACCACCAGCAGAACCTTCAACAGGAGCTGTAGGCTTTTCACCCTCAACACCACCCTGCTCAATCCTCTTCTGCTCATTACCATGTGAAGTATTATAGAGATCATCCATCGTCTGCTTCATTTCACGTTTCAGTTCAATAGAGTTGTAAAGCTCCTTAAGATAAGACTCCACCAGTGGCGCATACTTCTTATCTTTCGATTCCAAAGCCTTACGGAGAGTACCACGTGCCACACCATGGGAATCCTCAAAGGTATTCACAAACTCCCTCATCACAGAACTGTTCTCCAAAGCACTGTCATAATAATGACGATAGGCATTAATCTGCTTCTGCTCCTCATCAGTAAGGATAATACCCTTCTGCTGCTTATCCATGATGTCCTTGATGGCACCAGCATTCTGATGAAGATAAACCGCTGCCTTATCCTCATCTGTCAATTTCTCACCCATATTATATTTCTGGGCTGCCTTGTTGTATAAGCCTTCAAGATGCTCCTGCGTAAACTCATTGTGGAACTCACCTTCCAGCACAGAAGCCAAACCAAGAGTCTTCTCATACTCCAGTTTCTTATCTGCCTTCTGAGCCTCATCAAGAGAAGAAAACTCCTTTCTGTCAATGATACCGCCATCCTTATTCAAGGTTTCGAGATACACCTTTCCGTCATGATCCATAGGCTGCACGATGACAGAATCTACTACAGGCGAGAAAGAAGAAGGGCGTTTGCCTTCTACAACTGCCATCATCTTAGCCTTCAACACCTCCGGCACGCTCTTGTCGTTCATCAGGTCCATATACTTCTGGGTAAGCTGCCCATCAAGTCGCTGAGCATTCTCACCAACCACAGCATACTCCCCGATGCCCACCTTCTCAAAAGCATCACGAAGACCATCATAGCCGAATCTCTTCAACTCGGCAATATCCTGATCAGTGAAGTCAAACTTCTTGTTAAACTCCCTTGCGTCCTTGAATCGAGCATACTTGCCCACCATGCCCGGCAAGCCGATAGCAGTAAGGTTCGCCATGCTCTCCAAGAAACTCTCGGCAGCATCCTTGCCAGTAGGCTTGAAGTTCGGGTCCTGCGCCATGCGCTCCAGCATCTGATGACCAGTCATAATACCGGAATCCACAACCTTACCACCAACATCAGCAAGAATATTGGTAGCCAAACCTCTGCCTTTACCTACCATATTAGCGATGTTTCCACCCTGCATGATAGCACCTACGGCAGTCTGTTTAGCCACCTCGCCCAGAGTATCAGCGATAACCTTACCCACAGAAGGATTGTAAATCTTGCCATTCTCGTCAAACTGACCAGTGCGATAAACCTCATCAATAGGCTTTGAAATAGCAGACTGACCGCCAAAGGTAACAGCACCATGCACAGCTCCACTCTTCAAAGCCTCGGCCTTACTCTTACCAATAAGTACCTTGGCAGCTCGCTCAGCCATCTTGCGCTCCATACCCTTAGCCATGAGGTCACCAGCCAGTTTACCCTCTGCCTTGGCTACCATACTCTTGGTCAACTTGCCACCTGCGGCTCCAGGCAGCCAATAACTCCAGGCATCACCTGCAAAGGTAAGCGAACCGCTAGCCACGTTCTCCCAAAAGCCGGGCTGATACTGCTGATTGGCAATATCCTCCAGCCAGTTCTGGTAGTCCGTCTGAACAGCCTTGCGAATAATCTTACCCACAATAGTGTTACCCAAACCAGTCTTCATGATGTACTCAGCACTACCCTTAGGCATCATACCCTTAATCTCCAGCTTGTCCAACTCATTCTTAATGGCAGTATTGACCATTGGCTTGAACTGCTTAGGATCACTACTCTGAGTGCCATTCAAGCCATACCGTTGCATAACCTTAAATGCGGCATTGCTCATGTCATTCAGGAACTTCGGATTCCGGTAGAGTTTGCCAAACTTCTTCTGCAAACCAGAAAGCACCTTTGCAGGATCCTTGGCCTCGTTTGCCTCATACTGAGCACCAAGTGCTGTACCCAGACGAAGATTAGCCGGAATAAACTGGCTTCCTTCCATTCCCTCCGTAAATGCCTTACTGCCTGCCTCCTGAGCCTTGTTGTACTCATCCACTACAGATGGACTCACATATTTGCTGATAACGCTAGAAAGAGCCTCGTTGATGTCCTGATTCATCAGTCTGTCCTGCACATTCTCATCGTGAGAATAGAGGCGTGTTGCGATGCCCTCGGCTATATTGCGATAATTCGGACCATATTTGTTAACCAAACTCTGTACCATAGCTGGTTTCAGGAACTGTCCTACATAGTCATCATAGCTGATACCCATGCTGTCTGCCTCCTGCTTCAACTTATCCTGCACGCCATGGCTATACCATTGCGCATCGATATTCTGCTCAGCATCCTGCACCGTATCATCAGGCAAAGAAGATACTACCTGGTTGGTAACGTCCATGGCAGAACGATTGGCATATCTACGCAAAGCAGGCATCACCATATTCACTGCCTCCTCATTGCTATTGGCAGTGCCATCAGCCAACAAGTCGGCAACCATATTCTCAAAGTAAGTACTCTGCTTATCCGGTCTCTGCTTCCAGTTCTCAATATAGTTGGCAAGTTTGGCATCCATCAACCCCTCATTATTCACCACACCAGTTTGTGTTGTAACAGGAGCAGCATTAGCTGATGATGAAGAAGAAGTTTCTTCCTTCACAGGCATTTCCTCACCTTTTACAACAGGCTGAGGAATCTCTGGTGATGGCTGATATGTTCCGTTGCTCGTCTGAACACCAGTAGGAATCACATCCAAAACTTTTGCTATAAGCCCAGATTCCTTGTCTGTTGTTTTCTGCTTCTTTGCTGGTTGAGCCACCTGCGGCTTAGTCTCAGTAGAAGCCTTCTGCCCTACACTCTGAGTCGTAGCAGAAGAATCTACCTGCTTACCACCACCAGAAGTAGATGGAGCTGGCTCCAGCACCATCTTGTCAAAGTCTGCCTGTGTTCCCACATCATACCCCATGTTCTTGGCCTCATTGTAGTACCAGTCACGATCTTCCTTGTTTTTCAAATCCTTTTTGAAGTCATCATAGCTACCTACTTCATAGCCATTGTTCTTGAACTCATTATAAAAATATTGTCTGTCTTGCTCGTCAAACATACCTTATCTTATTTTTTTGATTAATAATCAGTTACTTTCTTCTCCTTGATGGTGGAACCTTACTGCCGCCTCTACGTGAAGGAGGTACTTTACTGCCAACCCTACCTCTACGAGAAGGAGGAGTCCGGTCTAACTTCATCTTAGCCTTTGCCCATCTAGAAGCCTGCTGGCGATTCTTTTCATTCGCCCAAGTGCCACCTCTGCCATCATTACCACCGATAGCCATACCATTGTGTGTAGCCCATTCATTCACATGTTTCTTGAAAACAGGGTCATTCACATACCTGGTGTTGAAATCATCAGCCTCCTTCTGGTTGGCATTCCTCTGATTCTGTCCCTCTGTTTGCGAATTGATATGCCTAACTTGCGCTCCCTTAACGTTAACGCTAGCATTATGATCAGCAGCTCCGGCATTGGCATTATTAGTTTGAGCATCAAGTAATTTTCCCTTCTTGCCTCTCAAAGCATCCTCTGTCTCCTTCTTAGAAGTACTGAGTGCAGCCTGTGCAGCAGCAGCATTACCTCTCTCTTTCTCCGTCTGAACCTTAACAGGAGTAAGAGCATCCTCTTGCGCTTTCTGTGAACCACGATAAGCAGCCAGTGCCTCATTTGCCTTTGCAGCAGCCTCTGCCTGCATCTGAGCCTGTTTGTCTTGACGGTCCTTATAGATATTCACCATCATCTGGTTATATCCCTTGTCACGAAGAGCCTCAGTAGCCTCTCTTATCTTGCGTTGGCGATCAGTAAGTTCTTGTGCTGATTCTATTTTTTGCGATGGAGCACCTTGAACTGTACCAAAAAAGTTACCCAAGTGCATAAAAAGATTTCCCCATTGTTCCCATTTGGCTTGATTCTCTGCCTTCTTTTGCAAAGCTGCATTTGCAGCCACAGTTTTGTCGGCATCACCAAGTGAAGAAAGCCAAGGCATGAAGGCAGACCAGTTTCCATCACCATTCTTTTGGTAATCCCTCATAATGTCATAAGGCTTCATCTGCTGCAAGATAGGATTCTGTTCTATCTCGGCATAAGGTCTGCTCCAGTCTATCTTGATACCCTGGTTAGGCTCCACCTTGGTAACTTCCTCGGTTGGTTGTTCTGCAAAAGATTCATGGACACCATTCCCGGTAATACCAGTAGTATCTATGGCTGTACCCTTTCCCGGTTCGGTATCAGTTGTCTGAACTGGTACTGCAACCTCCGGCTTCACCGCATTATCATCAGGGAAATCAGTAACAGGAGTAACGGCAGTTGCCGGACGTTTAGGAGTTAAATCATCCAATGTAAATCCCATAATCACCTCCTTCCTTAAAATGGCAATTTACTTGCTGCGCCAGCCAAGCCACCAGCAGCATCCGTAATACCCTGTGCTGTAGAAAGAGCTTTCTCCTTCTTGGCTGTGGCGATGTAGTTAGTCATCTGGTCTATCTGCGAATCAGCAGTATTCCACACATTTTCTTTGGTCTGAGCACCTTGCACAGCAGCCTCTTGCACCATCTTACCAACCTGCTCCTGGGCAGCCTGTTTACTGAGCGCAACCGCTTCATCAGAACCGCCACTAACAATATTGGTGTTCTTTGCGGTTGCTGTAGCATTATCCAATACCTTCTGGGCATTGGTCACGGCTACCTGATTTTCAGCAGATTGAGTAGGGTCCTGATAATACAAGTTATCACGATGATCTTTCACCTGTTGCATACGGTCTTGAAACATTTTGATATACTCATTATATCCCTTGTTTCTTGCTTTAGCTGCTAGAGCACCACCTGCAGCAGAGGTCAGTCCACCAGCAATACTTCCAATTAATCCCATAAAATTCGAATTTTAATGTTTAAACTGTTCAAAAGTAATGCGTTTTTCTTACCTATCTGTGATAAGTTCCGCAACTTGAACACCAAGTTTCGTAATTTCTTCCTATATTTGCACCCGAAAACTATCAGTAAACATTAAAAATCAATAGAATATGGCAGTAAAACAAGACAATAGTAATGAGCCGAAGCCAAAGAGGAAGAAGACTGGCGGACGTAAGGCTGGCACACCTAATAAGGTTACCAAAAGTGTGCGTGAAAGCCTCCGTGATGCCCTTACTGGCTACATCAATGGTATCAATGAGAAGAACTATTCACTTTTCACGGATCTCATGCAGATTGACGAGCCTGCCGGACGTCTGGCGATGGTGGCAAAGTTCCTTCCATACGTGGCTCCAAAACTCCAGTCTGTATCGTTCAATAATGATGAATCCAGAAACTTATCTGTGGAGGAATCTTTCATGCAGTTGGAAGAGAAATTTGAGAAACAAGAAACCACTATCAACATCAAAAATCTCAAAATTGTTAATAATGGCTAATTATAAAAAATGGGTAGCCCTCTCTAAATTTTCTTCAACTTTAGAGAAGACTACCCTTGACTTGATTATTGAGCAAAAACGCTCTATTTTAACTTATATTGGGTCGATTTTAATCTGAATTAACACAAAATAGCTATTTTATGACCCTGACTCGTTCAAAGTACTTCGTCTGGTCCTTGGTGATATTCTTCACCTTAATCTGTATCGTGCAGTTCTTAGGCACAGTATCATTTATGCTGGCCATGAGCTGTTCTATTATCTCATCTGTGTTCCGATAGCCCTTGCCATCAACATGAGCCACAACCTCACCCATAAAGTAAGCATCAGCAGACAACTCAAAGTTTTCCTCTACCTTATCGAATACAGGCAGATGATGTTCCTCTAGGCGTTTGCTCTTGTCGTTAGTGAAAAACACCTTCTCAACAATTTTCTCGTTTATCTCCCATATCTTTGAAAAATCCGGTTTCACATATCCCATAGTGATTTTATGTCTATTAACATGATTTAATCCGAATGCTACATCATCGAAACTAACTCCAAGATCATTTTGAGCAATAGTTGCCCATGTGTGCCTGAAGGTATAGGTAGAATATGTCTTATCACCTTGTTTCATTCCAAGATAATTAAGACAGATTAAACGAATCTCGTGACTCTGGCTTGCAACAAAATTTCTATCATTAAGAAACATCTTATGAAACTTGAAAAGATACTCATCTTTCTCATCACTTAGATATTTCTCAATGGTAGGAATTAACATGTCGGGAACTCTGATTTCTATATAAGCCTTATCCTCTCTTCTTGTTCTCGTCTTAGCGCGCTCGTAATGCAAAATTCCATCATAATAGGCAGTCTTCTTCATCCTATAGAGATCAACACCATTAATTCCAGCTAAGCAAAGCGTCATTTTGCAAATATCCTGAGCCATCTTTCTAGCCTTCTGGGTTACATTAATGGCAAAAAACGCTCTACACTCCTCCATGGTAATAGCTTTTTTCTCAGGAACATCATGCTTAGGAATCTTCACTTTTACCCAAGGATTCACCTTTATACGAATGATGTCATTATCATAATCATTATATTTAAGAAGTCCAGACTTAAAGATGGTTTTTATTGTGACAGGGTATGTCTCTTTAACTCGCTTGAAACGAGATAATGAATCTATCCACGACTGTATAAAAGACGTAGTCATCTGAGAAAACATTATCTTATGAGTCCCAGCGAATTTTTCTAAAGCAACCAAAGATGCTTTATTTAATTCTACTGTTCTTTGCTGATGCGTATAAGAAATCTTATCAATATATTCTCTAGCATAATCCGAAAAGCAAAGATCATCATGAGAAGCCAAAAGAAGATCTCTAACCTGTTCCACTGACAAATTAGCCGTATCATATCTATTGAGCATTTCTACCCACTTGGTAATCGTCACCATACAGGAGTTAAGTACAAACGGATCCTTCACTTCACGCTTACCAGGAACCACACCCTTACTATTCACCATCTTGTCTGTTTTGATGTTGATTATTCTGCGTTTATGTGTTAAACGTATATAGACTACATAAAGTCCATCTGAACGTTGATGTTGTACCACTACTTTAAATGTTGCCATACACAAAAAAATCTATAAACAATTTCTAAACATTCACCTCAATTTGACACGTTAAACTTGCCAAACGATGTATTTTTTTATTTAAAATAACCCTCTAATACCTAAAACTTTGCGTTATACCTCAGATAATCAGAACGTTAACACAAGATGACTTATATTAGTGGTTCACTCATAGTAATATCCTATAATCACTATAGTTTTGAAGCATTTCTCCAAACTATCTCTATTCTTTTGATAAGTCAAATATATAAATGTTTCCATTTACAGGAATCTTCAATATCAAGTTCTGAGCCTTTGGATTCTTAGCTACAACCATACCATAACGCATTTGACCTGCATTAATAGTTACACGCTTGAAGTATCTGATATTGATACTTGCCTCTGCTTGTGCCCTAGCCTCATCATTAGCGTTAGTTACAATCTGTGCTTTAGTTTCAATGGTCGTAGTCTTACCATCAGCTCCTTTGACATTAGTGCTTACTGACTGCTCCTCTACATTATTTGGACCCCATAAAAGAATCCTTGTCTTTTCTTTCTTTACCCATTCATCACAAGTGTACACTTCACAAGACTCAGTCTTATTCTTGTTTATAGCCTCAACTTGTATTTTTGATGGGTCAAAGTTAAATCTATTCTGACTCTGATTAATAATCGAAACATAAAATTCCTGATGTTTGGTTATCTTCCGATCATCTTTTTTAGAGACAACAACTATTACACCATCGTCACCATCAACCTGTATACCTTTATTTCCTGATTCATAACCAACAGTATACTTCTCAAATGTTTTCTGTGCCATTGCCGGAACACTCAAAAGAAACATTGAAAGAGCAAATAAAATCTTCTTCATATCTTAATCAATTTGAAATTACAAATATTGTAAGAATACATAAACTAAACCGATTCCACCTATGTTCATAAGAACAATATTTATCCAATATCTAACAGTTTTGCAATACATCTCACCATTGAATAGTCTTGTGCCTAATAAATAAGCAACAAAACTTCCTATACTATAAACATAGCAAGCTATGATTATTATTAAGCCAAAAAGCATTCCTAAAGACTCGTATGCATGAATAAGCCTATTGCTAGAATAGAATAATTCGTATATTCCAAAAACAGCAATACATATACACGAAACTATTAAACTATCTGATTCTACATATGCTAAATCTTTATTATGCTTCCACCACCATTCTAAATACTTTTTAAGCAACTCATTATTTTTTGGCAAAGAAGTTTTTTTAATGAAATGCTCCTGTATGTGTTTTTTACATAATTCATACTGAGAAGCATTCATATTAAGTTCTTGCAATTTATTTCGATAAATCTTCTTATTACTTCTAACCAAAAAGCATATTCCAATAATTACTATTAATAGAGTTTCAAAAATAAATTCATACACTTCAGACTTCATTTCACCATAGTTTAATTATCCTACATGTACCTGACTTCTTGAAGGAAGACCTTGAATCTCCCTCAGCACCTTATTCTCTGCCCTTAAGGCAATCAACTCTTCATACATAGCTGAATTATTAACAGGCATAGCCTCAGCAGTAGAGGATGTACCATTGATAAGTTCTGTCGGTTTCACATCTAAAGCCTCAGCTATTTTCTCCACCATACCCAGGGACAAATCATTTCCTTCCATAATTGCCTCTACCTCTGAACGAGACATATTAAGCATAGAAGCAAGTTTAATTTCCCCTATGCCTTTTTCTTTTAAAATAGCTTTTACCTTTAATATATTCAGCAATGATGTTTTGTTTTCTTCTACAGATGAAGAAAACAACTTAAAGAAATCATAATTAAGAGCATTGCATATCTCAACCAACTTATCAGAATCGATTGAAGATTTAGATAGAACACGATTGACATTTTGATTAGGAATGCCGATTCTACGCCCAAACTCAGACTTAGTAATACCTAACTCATTGATTCTTTGCTCAATAGCTAGACCAACATTAATAGTTTTGTTCATAATATCAATCACTTTAAATTATTAATATTAATCAATATAGCTTATTATTTCTTAAATAAATAATCATTTCTGATTATTTTCAAGCTAAAATGATTATCTTTGCACCATAAAGTTAGTAAATAAATAAATAAGTACCAAATAAATTTGAAGAATAATGAAGAATGAAGATAAAAAAGTTCCTGATGTGCCAGATAGGCTATACGTTTTTCCATGCCACACTGGGATTACATGGGGATTGATAGACCCGGATGGAAAGCAACATGACGGTTACCATGTTTGGCAAGGTATGGCGGTAAAAGCGAGTGCAGATGATGTATTATACATAAACATATCCAAAGTATGGCATAAAGGAAAAGAACTTCCAAAAAGCAACGAAGAAGATTGCCTACTTGATTATGCTGATGGCTTGACTAAAGAGGTGGGGCATACTTACACAGACCCTGATGGTTCACGCGGATGGCTCACAGACTCTGGTGGTCATCTTTTCGAAGAGATTGTTCAATGGGCGTACCTCGAAGATCTAGTTCCAGCTTTAGTTAACTATAAAAAATAGGCACAAAATGAAAAAAAATAAAGCTCTATTCCTCGATATTATGCTCAATAACAGATTTGTATGCACACTGAAATACATGTATTGTCCATTGTTCGTGATACGATACGAGGAGTTATTAAAGTTTGTTCTCGATAAGAGACCGTCTTTGAAAGGCAAACCATTCAGAATAATGTTTTGAAACAACAAACGAAACAAAGCGTATGAAAAAGATAATGTTCAATGACCAGTACGGTCTCACCGAAGCAGTTCTAGATGGTCGCAAGACTCAGACCAGACGTATTCTGAATCCTACAATGCTATTCGAGCGTTTGTACACGTACGAAGGTTGGGCAAAAGAAACTATTGCTGCTTGGAAGAGATCTTGTAAAGACCGACTTTATAAAGCAGAGGGTGAAGAACTGAAAGAAATGCTTGATTACGCCTTGAAACATTCACCATACAAGGTTGGAGAAAATGTAGCTATTGCGCAAAGATACATAGACCTTGCAGACAATGATGAGTTCTACCGCCTTTGTGGCATTCATGGGATGCCATTAGAGTGTATTAAATACGAGAAAGGTTGCTACAACAAAATGTTCGTTAAGGCAGACCTCATGCCGCACCGCATCCGCATAACGAACATTCGAGTAGAACGATTGTGGGACATCAGCACCGATGACTGCATGAAGGAAGGAATCTTCTGTAGCCACATTGAAGGGGTTCATGATGCCTATTCATACGATGCCACTAACGATAGCAAACGTAAGAAATGGTGGCACAGAACTCCTATCGGAGCATACAAGACGCTTAGCTGTAAACTCCACGTCCATTGGGACAGCAATCCTTTCGTTTTCGTTTACGATTTCAAACTAGTTAAATAACAATTAAATTCAAGCAATATGTCAGAAGAAAAAGTACCACTCAGACCTCAGATCAGAGAACTGGGGCTGGGTAAATCAATTAGTTTCCCTATCAGGAGAATGAGAACGATCAAGACAACCTGCTCGGAATTAGGTGTAATTTACTGTCGTAAGTTCAAAACCAAAATCAACCGGGAGAAAGAGATCATCACAGTTACAAGAGTAAAATAAAAACAATAGTCATGAACGAAGTAGTACAAATCCAGTTTGCAGATAAGATGCTATCCTTTGATACATTCCTGTCAGCCATACGCAACGTTGTGAAAGAAGAAGTCTGCAAGGCTGTGGGTAAACGTCCGTTCCTCACACAAGCCAAGGCATACGACATCTACGGAAGAAAAAACGTAGAGCGATGGAAACGTGAAGGAAAGGTGAAAGACTTCGCAAGAGGCAGAAATGGCAAGATTACTCGCCACGAATACAAAGTATCAGAGCTGGATGCATGTGCCTGCCAAGTTCAAGACTATCTGTGTCCCAAATAAGATGAATCCCTTTACCTACCGCTAATATAAACAATATAAAAAGATAAAGTTATGAAAACAATTAAGATCATCTTCTGCATTGCCATCTGGCTAGTCTTTGGATGGCTCTACCTCAGTATACTCTCTCAGGGCATTCATGATGAGAATCTCATTTTACAGATGCCTCAGAGTACCTATGATGAGATAGTAGATACTCTTACCATTCGTAATGGCTTTCAGCCTACCGAGCATCAGATAGTAACTTACTATTATGAGCGATTCCAGAAGTAAGAGCACCTATGCAGCTCGCAAGTGCCTCCTCTGCCATGATGGGCGTAACTGCATCAATGGCAAGTATTGCCTTAAGCACAAAAGATACGTGCAGCATCAGGAGAAACTGCCATGTGAATGAAAAATAGATTAAATAATAATTCTGCAAAGGATATAAAAGAAGAAAATATGAAAGAATTTAAATTGTTTGCAACTTTAATTCAAGTTGCGTTTATTGTTATGAAGTTATGTGGTGCTATTCACTGGTCATGGCTATTGATTTTTTCACCAATTTTACTATATCTTGTATGGATGGCTTTCAGATTCGTTTTCTCGGTTTTTTACGTAAAACACGAAATCAAAAAGAGTCGAGAGAGTCTTCGTAACAGAATGGACAATCTAAAAAGGTTGCAGCAAGAGCAACAAGAGGCAATGAACAAAAGAAAAAAAGAACTGGAGGAGAAAAGAAATGAGCAAAAATAAAGCTATTGAGTATATTAAACGTGCCAAAGAGCAGCTATCTTATGATTTGCTTACTATTAGGCTTTGTGAAATGGCTCGCAATAATTTACAGAAGGCACTTAAAGAGTTGGAAGACAATATGGAACAGAACAACAAACAGACGATGCCATGTTTCGAACTTGGCAACCTTTACGTCTTCAACGAAGAAGACGAGGATGGAGAGTTGACCATCATAGGCGAACTCATCGCCAAGAACGAGAGTCAAGACACATTGACATTCGGCAATCAGTACGAAATCGAGAACGAGAAGTTCGTGACCGACCAAGCCTTCGACCTGCGTATCAGCGTACACGAGGAACTGCGAGAAGCAACAGAGGGCGAAGCCACCACGTTCCAGGAGGCTTTCACTCTCTGGAAGAAGAGCAAGAATCAGCCATCATTCAAGATATTCGATAAGGTTCTTGTGCGTAACAGCGATGAACATAAATGGAGACCAGCAATCTTCGCACGAACACGTATAGGTGAATCCCCATACAAATACAACGCTTTGCTACTATGCACTGGGCACGTAGGTGACTTTATCCAATGCATCCCATACAAAGGAAATGAGAAAATGGCATTCACCACAGACCCATTTTAGGTAACAAGATTAAGCAATATGAATCACGCTAGTTTATTCAGCGGAATCGGTGGCGCAGAGGTCGCTGCATCCATGATGGGATGGCAGAACCTCTTACATTGCGAGATACAGGAGTTTCCTCGCAAGGTGCTCGACTACTGGTTTCCTAATTCAGAAAGTTATGAAGACATTACCAAAACAGACT
>ERZ1035032.1126-NODE-1126-length-17787-cov-5.018892_pt1 | contig 17787 bp, 11 predicted proteins | sample MGYA00520693_ERZ1035032 | MGnify/ENA primary metagenome ERZ1035032 (study PRJEB33766, sample SAMN09781740) | gut metagenome | biome: gut microbiome | host: Homo sapiens | place: Madagascar | study: EMG produced TPA metagenomics assembly of the PRJNA485056 data... | reverse complement strand
TTCCAATATAGTATTATCACCACACAATAGACCCTGCTTTTCCGTTTTCGAATCTTTTACTATGGTAAAAACAGTTCCACCTTCAAAAGTTTTAGTTGATAATTCCTGTATCATAACATCTTAGTTTTTATAACGTCACTTACATTTTAGGATATCGCTTTCCTGCTATCCTTGAGATAACGCAGCCATTCTTTAGGCACCGCTCCGTTTGATTGGATATTCAACGGATAATAGCCGGCGTTGATTCTATCGGACTCGATGTCCTCCAACCCTGGTTTACTTATCCCATTATGGAAGATTTCCCACTCGAGAAAGCAATGGTCATCCATATATTGATTTACAAGTTGTTCAGCGCCAAGAAGTTTCAAATCCAACAATGCGCAAAGTGCCTTGCGAAGAGTCGAAATCACTCCGGACTTCACCGCCGACGGAGTATGATGCACAGATGGTATTATATGCCAGCGGAAACGGGAAATACAAGAAGCGCCTATTCCCACGTACAAGGCATAGTAATCTTCCCCATCTATATTCCTGACTTCAAGCCTTGCTGTGTCTATGCCATTGGACACGAATTTGTCCCATATTCTATTGTCGTATTTAAACCACCACTTGTACAAAACAGGAGAATCAGCAGCATTGATACGACTTCTCAGTTTCTTAACAGACTCTATCATCTTAGTGCATCATTTAAAAATTTCAGTATATATCCTATGCCTTTCAGGTTGTTGTCCAAATATGGCCGTTCATATTTTTTCACCTTTCCGGACTCGATTATCTCCTGCCAATACTTCTTACCTGCCAAGAAAATAATCTCATCTTGTTCCAAATTAATTCCGACCTTACTCATTTGTTCCAAGACCACATTCGCCCACTCTTTTCTATCTGCCGCGGAAAAAGTATTCAACGTCTTATTATAATCTTCCACAATCGCCTCAGGGTCAAGAAGATGATACTTTGCAGAAAGGATGAATATCTTATCAGGGTTCAAAGACTCAGCATATTCATAAGCTTTTCTAAACAAAGGACTTGCATATAAATCCGTTGCCTTGTGTGTTCCTCGATTCTTCTTGGATACACAAGAAACCAAAACGATTTTCTTCATTTTGCTTTATCAGTAGTTCTAGCATACGCAAAAAAGGACACGAACATTATTGTTCTTGTCCTCTTATCAGGTCTTAGACTACCTTCCTTATGAACAAGCAACAATGCTCATGTCCAGATATCGGGTATATGATTATATACAAACACGATACGGACACAAGCGTTGTCACTGCCCGCCGATAAGGATCAAAGTGTCTAAGTTTGATAAGAAGGCGGAAACGTTGAAACGCTCTATGTCTTTATTTGCACTCCCTGTGGGGAGGGAGATGCCACAAATATATAAAATAGTTTCAACAATTCAATCAATGTGTCAATGAATTTCATTCAGCATTGTCCGGAGTCAATTGATTTCCCGTCAATGCCTCTGAACTTGCTGAAGGAGACACCGCATCAGTAATGCTGTTCGTAATAGATGAACCTCTATTGCTGAGCGACTTGAATCATCACGGAAAGACCGGGCTGATGTACCTCTGTGGCGACAAGACAAGCGGGACGCGGCCACGCTTCGTTTTTGGAGGCGTTGATTTTCAATGAGTTATAAAACAGGGCGTGGAAACGTGGCCAAAAAAAGCCTGCGTTTCCACGCCCTTGTTAAAATGGTATCTGATTATCAGTTAGTTACAAATCTAACCGTGGCCGCGTCCCGCCTGGCGCGTGGTGTCTGGATAACCGCGGAGACACTTATGACTTCTCCTCCACAGGCACCTCCACGGCATTCTCAGCAGACTTCTCCCTCTCACGGGCGGCTTTCTCCGCCTCACGGGCCGCACGCTCGGCCGCCTTGCGGTCTTCCTTCTCCTTTTTCTTGGCGAAAACTGCCTTGTACTTCTCCAGGCGGGCATTTTCCTTCGCCTCACGCGCCTCGATGGCCTTCAACTGCTTCAGTTTCTTGGCACGCAACTTGGCCGCCTTCTTATCCGCAGCCAACTTGGCCTTGGCAGCATCCAGGCTGTCCAGACGCGCCCACTTCGCCTCACGTGCGGCATCCTTCGCGGCACGAAGCGAATCACGCTGCGCCTTCTTCAATGCAGCGGCATCAAGTACGGCAGCATTGACGGAAGAAGAATCCGAAGACATTGACAATGAATCAGTTGCCGCCTTGGTAGAATCGGCGACAGCCGGAACTGCAGCATTGAGCGAATCCTTAGGCGGAACATTGGCGAGAGAATCCGGCGACTGCACGGACGCCGTATCGGCCGGCATGGCGCGCGCAGCCTCCTTTTTGCGGGCCTTTGCATCTGCATTGGCTAGCCTTCCGCGCTCGATTTCCTTCATCACGCCCGGCATATAACCCGGATAAAATTTGTCGGTATACTCAAACGACGTTCTCGGACGAGCCGCGTAACGTGAACGCTCTGAAGGCCTTATGGAATATGGAGTCACATCCTGCCTGCCGGAAGGACGCAGCTCGGGCTGCCACGAGAAACCCTTCAGCACACGCTCCTCACTCGTCATCTGCGCCACCGGGTAACCGTCATTCTTCGCAGATTCGAAATAATAAACCCGGTCAATATCCCCGTTCTTGAAATACGCACTCAGCATCTTCGCCTCGCTCTTGTTCACGGTCGCGTAAACACTATCCTCCTGCAGATAGAAAATCGCATTGGCATCACCCATCGCATCGAAACGCGACAACGCTCCGGTAGTGTCGAAATAAGCAAGCATCTCCGTGGCGCGGATCTGGTCGTAGCACAACGTATCTTCCTTGATGATAATGAACGCATTGGACATCAGACTCGCCTTCTGCAGCGACTGGTTTTTCAGAACAGCGAAAAGACTGTCCGCCGAATATTGCCTGTTCGACTCGTTCCACACGATCGGCCTCTCATACATCCTTACCAACGAATCCAAGTCATTGTAAGCCAGCGAATCGCAGGCAATCTGAATATCTGATTTATAAAGCTTTACATTCTTTACAGCGGTGATGAAACTGATTTTCGTGGAATCCAGCGGCTCAGGAATACTATCCTTCTGAACAGCGAGCGAATCCGTTGCTGACGCCAGAGAATCAGCCCCGACCGCAAGAGAATCCAACCCGACAGCCAATGAATCCGTCCCCACCTGCTTCGAGTCCAGCCCTACGGCCGCAGCATTCGGGTCAATGCCTTTGTCCACGGCACCCCCCTTCGGTGCCTTCACATCACCCTCCACCTTGTCAGCACCACCTTTCTTGCCGACTTTCGGCCTGTTCGGATCATTCTCCGCAGCCTTTGCCGCAGCCTCAGCCGCCTCCTTCGCCGCTTTCCGGCGATAATTCTGGACAGCATCCACAGACAAGTCCTCAAGACGAGACTTGGCGGCACTCTTCACGGCATCATCTATCTGGAACATCATAAGAGACTGAGCCACAATCGAATCCGCGCCGAAATACACCGAATCAGGCGGCGCGGTTTCCGACCTCACCACACCGATGACAGCCGGTTCGCGCGTCATGACCAGTCGTGACAATGAATCCGTATACAGCATCCTTCCGGCAACAGCCGACATGTCCCGCGTCGTATCAGTAACCTGCGCATTGCCAAGAAGTTCAATGTCTCCGGTAGAACGATAGTAGAACAATGAGTCCGCCCATCCCTCCTGCGTGTCGCTCATTCCGTGGACATCCCGGCGGAAAAGGAAAATCTCCCTGTTGCGGTCATACCATCCGGCATTGGAAGACAACATGTTGTCCTCGCTCCAGGCATCAGTTCCGAAACCGAAAGATGCCTTGTTCCGGGCAGAATCATAAATGAGATTAGTAGTCTTCACGAACACGGAATCCGTGAACATATTGACATTGTCGGAAAATGTGAACGTCTTCGCCTTCGAATCGTAAGTACCTGTGCGACTTTCGATTACCTGACCTTCGGCATCCTTCATGGAACCGCCATTAAAAAAAATCGCGACACTGTCACGCGTGTTATAGTCAAGGAATTCCGTACGGAGCACATTGTGGTCCTTATCCTCCAGTTGCACCAGCGAACCGCGGAACTCGGCCAGGTCTCGGTCCACATAATAGGTGAGCTTGTCACCGGTCAGAACCGTCTGGTCCTGAAGGATCTTCACATTGCTGATAGCGAAAATTTCATTGGTCCGCACATTCCAGAGCGCGGTATCGCAAATGAGAAAAGTGTCATTGTGCAGGAAACGCGCCGGACCCGTAACCTTACGGTAATCCACCCCGTCCTTTTCTATCAATTCCATGGACTGCGCGCTCAACAGGCGTACAAGAGAATCCACCTGACTGCCTTTTTCCTGGGCAGACAGGCGGAAAAACATTGACAGAAATATCAATCCCGCTATGAGACTTCTGCGAAAAGTCATAATTATTTCTCAGATGTGCCCTCTTTTGCGACTTTGTTCCAGCCGTCGCGTGAGAACTCGCAATTCTTGAAGAGAGGGTCAATGACTATATATGTAGTTTTTATCTTACCGTCAATGAATTCGTCGATGGCTGCATTCTGCTCCTTGGCACGTGCCTCTTCGAGCAAGTCGCTGTAATCATTGTCGAAAGAAGCGGTGTGCGCCGGGATGATCTTGTCAACGCGGATAATCTTATATACGGTATTGCCGTCGCGGCCCTCATTGTCCTTGGACTCCACCGGCTCCGAAATCTCACCCTCCTTCAAATCCTTGATAGCAGCATAGTCCTGAGGCTTCAGCTGGTCAATCTCGAAATACGAAGAACCGGTATTAGGGTCAGCCATCTGACCGCCGTTGGTCTTCGTCTGCGCGTCCTGAGAATAGAACTTCGCAGCAAGCTCGAAAGTTACAGCGTCATTCTGAATCTCCGTCTTCAACGAATCCAGCGTAGCGAATGCTTTCTGCCTGTCCTGGTCTGTGTATGAAGGCTTTATGAGGATGTGACGAGCATTGAACATGTCACCTTTCTTCTCCAGCACCTCTATGATATGGAATCCGTCAGGGGTCTCGACAATCTGCGAAATGACACCAGGTTTCAGAGACATTGCCGCATCAGAAAACGCCGGCCAGAAAATGGATTTGGACGCCATTCCGAGCTCACCGCCCTTTCTCGCGCTACCCGGGTCCTCGGAATAAATACGGGCCAATGTCGAGAATTTCTCGCCGTTGATAATTCTCTCACGGATGCTCAGAAGCTTCTCTTTCACAGCGAGATTCGCATTCTCACGGTCCGGATAGATGCTGATCTGGCTGAGCTGGTACTTGATCGGCACCATCGGCAGGTCCTCAGGATCCGTCTCGGAAATATACTTCTTCACATCATGAGGCGTAAGTTCCGGAATCGACGAGGCGATCTGCTGCTGCATCTGCTGGGTAAGCGTCATGTCCTCCAGCTGCTGCCTCCATTCCTGACGAAGCTTGTAAATCGGCTTGCCATAGAACTTCTCCACTTCGTCATCGCCACCGAAATTCGTCTGAATCTGTGCCATCCTCTGTTCCAGGGAGCTGTTCACCATCTCCTGGTTCACCGAAAGGGAGTCGATTCTCGCCTGCATGAGGAACAGCTTGGAATCCATCATGCGCTCCAGCTGCTCGCAACGCATGTTCTTGTCGGAATACATGCCCTGCATACGCATATACAATATCTCCTGTTCCAGCTGGGACAGCGAGATCATCTCGTTACCGACCACGGCTATAGTCTTGTCAATGAGCCCGTTAGGGTACGTCTGCGCAAAGCCGCATACCGGCAGGACGAGCGCCATTACAGATACTGTCAGTTTCAGAATATTTTTCATGTTTCTTCGATATTCATTATTGGTCCAACCCCATCAATAGATGACGAAATTTTCCAGATTGCGCGCATTCTCTATCAAGTCCCGTTCCAAACCGTTCAGCAACGCCTGTTTTCTGGTGCTGAGTATGATGTCCTTGATTCTTTCGCGATAATATTCCACCGGACCGGTCTCGCCGGCCTTCTTCAAGCTCCCGATATAGGCGATGTTCAGGTTCCCGTTATCATCCGGAATCTCCACCACCCCGTCCTTCAGCATTGAAAACACTGTACCATAGTCAGTTCCGAACTCCCGGGACAGCCGCACGAGGTCTATCCACTTGCCGCCGAAATCCGTGTACCTGAACGCCGAATAGGACGCGACACTGTCCGCCTCCATCTGGTCCTCCGGCTTGTCCGACTTCATTTTCTTCTTGATGATCTCCAGATTCGGGGAATCCGAGGAAATCGACAGGAAACGCGCCTTCGCTATCGGCAGCGACAACTTGAAAGTCTCGATATGCGCCTCGTAGTATTTCTCTATCTGCGCATCCGTCACAGCCGTGTCAAGCCTCTGGTTCACATACTTCTGCTCATAACGGTACTTCAGCAGCGACCGCCTGTAGTCCTCCAGTTCCTTGTCCACGTTCTTCTCGCTTTTCGACAATTCCTTCTCGGCCACATCGATGAACGCCATGTCCGACGCCCACGAATTGATGTATTGGAGCGCCAGCCGCGTACTGTCCTCCGGGCTCGCCGAATCCGGAATATACGCATTCAGGTCCGACGCATACAGCTTGTGATTGCCGATTTTGGCCACCACGCGCCCGTCATGAACAAACGACGTAATCGTCTTGCACGAATTCAGCCACGGCAAGACGATTACTAAAAGGCAAACGCCGAAAATATTCAGAAGTCTGTTTCCGGTCAATTCTATCTTGAATAATTAGGTGATTCCTTGGTGATTGTCACATCATGCGGATGGCTCTCCAGGTAACCTGCATTCGTGATGCGGACGAACTTCGCGTTACGCAACGATGCGATATCCTTCGCTCCGACATAGCCCATACCTGCACGCAAACCGCCCACAAGCTGATATACTACCTCGGATACAGTACCCTTGAAAGGCACCTGCGCCACGATTCCCTCCGGCACGAGTTTCTTCACATCCTCTTCCATATCCTGGAAATATCTGTCCTTCGAACCATGCTCCATCGCTTCGAGCGAACCCATGCCTCTGTACGCTTTGAACTTCCTGCCGTTCAGGATGATAGTCTCGCCAGGAGACTCCTCCGTGCCGGCAAAAAGCGAGCCCGCCATAATGGTGCTTGCGCCTGCGGCCAATGCCTTCGCGATATCGCCGGAGTAGCGGATACCACCGTCTGCAATGACAGGAACGCCCGTTCCCTCAAGCGCTTTCGATGCCAGCATCACCGCTGTCAACTGCGGCATACCGACGCCCGCGATGATTCGCGTAGTACAAATCGAGCCAGGGCCAATGCCTACCTTCACGGCACTTACACCGGCATCCGCCAATGCCTTTGCACCTTCTCCGGTAGCGACGTTGCCGGCAACGATCTGTATATCTCTGTTCTTGAATGCTTCACAAGCCTTGGCAATGACTTCGAGCACGCCGACTGAATGTCCGTGTGCAGTATCGATTACCACAGCGTCCGCACCAGCGCTCACAAGCATCTCGATTCTATCGAGAGTGTCTGACTTAACACCGACTGCAGCTGCCACGAGAAGACGGCCCTTCGAATCTTTGGAAGCGATAGGATTGTCCTTGATTTTCATGAGGTCCTTGTAGGTGATGAGTCCGACAAGCTTGTTGTCATCGTCCACAACAGGGAGTTTCTCGACCTTGCTCTTGCGCAGGATTCCGGTGGCCTCCTGCAGGCTGATGCCCTTTTTCGCGGTAACGAGGTTCTCGCGGGTCATGATCTCGGAGATTGGCAATCTCTTATTGTCCTGGAAACGGAGGTCACGGTTCGTGACGATTCCGATGAGCCTTCCGGCATTGTCCACGACAGGGATGCCTCCGATATGGTGCTTGGCCATCAATGCCAATGCGTCACCGACAGTAGCTTCAGGGCTGATGGTGACCGGGTCGTAAATCATACCGTTCTCCGCCCTTTTCACACGACGGACCTGCTCACACTGCTGGTCGATGGTCATGTTCTTGTGAATTACACCGATACCGCCGGCACGAGCCATTGCAATAGCGAGTTCAGCCTCTGTAACAGTGTCCATTGCTGAAGACACGATAGGAGTGCAGAGAGAAATATCTCTAGTGAACTTAGTGGAAACATCTACAGCTCTCGGCAAGACCTCGGAGCGTGCAGGAACGAGCAAAACGTCATCGAAGGTAAGTCCTTCTGGGATTTCTGTATTTACGAACTGCATTGTGAATAAATATATTTTGGCAAATATACGAATTTTTTGATTACGTACAGCCCTTCGGGCAAATCTTTGCCCGGCAAGAGGGACGATGATATGACAGCAGATGCGCCGACAGCGCAATTACAAGATTTTCAATATAAATATAAGGAATTCCGGATTGTTTATGTAACTTTGTGAAATTGTAGTGTGCGCGGCGCGATGCCGCCTTCGGTAAGGGCTAATAAACAATAAATTATAAACGCATTAAACTAACATTTATCATGACGAAAAACAATCAGAAGACCTACGAGCGCCCGGAACTTCAGGTGCTCTTCGTAGAAGCGGAAAGTGTGATGACTGCAGGGTCACCTGTTACCGCTACAGGAGGACAAATTGACGACGCTGACGAAATGGATTACGGAACATTCTAAAACAAGAATTGCCATGAAGAAATTAACATATATCATAGCCATTGCGACTTCTGTTTTGGCGATGGCATCTTGCCAAAAAGAACAGAATGTCACCAATTCGGATGATTTGACAGTTGTTTCATTCTCCACATCCGAAATACAGACAAAAACCGCATTCGGAGATAAGACTGCTGACGGCAAATACCCTACATTGTGGACAGGAAACGAAATAGTTGGAGTCGCTTATAACAGTGGTTCTATCAATAAGGAAAATATAACCTCCTCCACGGATGGGAAAAGTGCGTCTTTTGAAATCGCCTTCGCACAAGACGCGAACGCCACGAGCCATAACTTCTATGTTATAAGTCCAGCAGACGCTTTCTTAGGCATGACTAAAGATGGCGAAAAAGGGAACATTCAAATAAATGCATCTCAAACCCCAGGCGAGGGCACTTGTGACCCAGCAGCACAAGTCATTGCAGCAAGTCACAAATCGGAAACATTTGACACTCAGATCAATCTTGCCTTTTCACACGTTACAGCTTACGGTAATTTGTCAATCGTTTTGCCGGAAGGGGCTGGCGCCGTATCAAACATATCTTTGACCGGCAGCAAAAATATAGCAGGAAGATTTTATTACGATTTCAACGGCGCGCTCTCTGAGAATAGTGCATCGTCAACAATTTCATTGCTCACCAATAAGGTATCAGATATTTTCTTCGCTTGTGCTCCTGCCGACTTGTCAGGCGGAAAAATCGACATCACAGTGACAACGGAGAACGGAACATACGAAAAGTCAATTGACTTGACTGGCAAAATACTGAAGTTTGAATCAGGTAAAATTTCCAAGTTCACCGTAAATGGATTCACTAAAAAAGAATCTAACGAAGTTTATATCCGCGTTACAGATGCTTCTACCCTCAAGATAGGAGACAAGATAATCATTGCGGCGGCTACTGCGGATTTTGCTATTAGTACTACGCAAAACAATAACAATCGCGACCAAGCAGCTGTAACAAAAACGAATAACACCATTGTCAATCCCGCAACAAACGTTCAGTTATTCACACTCGAAGCCGGAACTAAAGTCGGTACATATGCATTTAATACTGGCTCCGGATATATTTATGCAGCGTCTAGTTCAAATAACCAGTTGAAAACACAACAGAAAAACAACGATAATGGTTCTTGGACGATTTCTTGCACAGCAGAAGGCGTAGCAACGATTAAAGCTAATGGAAACAATACCAGAAATTTGCTAAAATATAATATATCTGGTTTATTCTCCTGCTATGAGAAAGGACAAAGTGCCGTTGCTATTTATAGTGATGGAAAAGGTACAGGTTCCTTACCTACTCCGCCGGTAATCAAGGCAGAAAGCACATCGGTTTCTCTCAATCACGACGATGAGAAGGACCAATACATAACAGTTTCCATCACGGGAGCAGAAGCTGGCAGCATCACATGCAAAGTAGCTGAAAATGCTGACGGCACTGGCGAAGCGCCAGCTTGGCTGACCGCCAACTACCCTGACAAGGATGGCAAATTATCGTACATGGCAGAAGCAAACACCACAGGTGCGGCTCGCACTGCGTACATCGTTCTATCAGCAAGCAACGCAGACGGCACCACCTCTTTGGCTATTAAAGTCACACAGAATGGGGTTGGAAGCGCAGAGCAAACAACTGTAACGAAGCAAATCTCCGAAATATCAGGCACAACGACTAATGGCACTAAGAAGTCTTCAATGAAAATGGATGATGTCATCACTTTGACAGCATCAGACGGCAGCAATAGTGGCAAGGTATACGAAGAAGGAAAAGAATGGAGATTCTATGGTAGTGACAAAGGAACTATGACGGTTTCTTCGAAGACAGGATACGTCATAGAATCTATCACCGTAACGTTTACTACCAAATCTAAAGGAGCGCTGAAGTATGGTAATAATACTATCACTTCAGGTAAGGCCGTACCAGTATCCGGAAGCAGTGTTACGTTTACATCAGGAAATGACGGACAAGTTAGAATTACCCAAGTTTCTGTCACCTACAAACAGCAGTGAGGAGAATCCGGCGGAGGCGCCGGCGGGCAAGAACCCACGGATCGTAAGCCATACGCGGAGGTAAGAAACATTGAGGCCAATGTGTTGAGTTCGACGGAGGTGACTCTGTCGGGCTCTTACACAGGGGCCAGCAGCTCACCTGCCGAACTTGGCTTTTATTGGGGCACATCCTCAAATTCATTGACAAACAAACTGACCGTCAGCTCGGTCACGGCGATTCATTCGAGCTCTGCAAGAGCTGCGTTGACATGGGCTTCTCTTCAGTGATAATCGACGGCTCATCTTCAGTCCCACAGGAGTATGTTGACATCATCAACGCAAACGGCGGCAAACTTCCTGATGCAGTCGGCATTCCAGAGGAGCAGCTCCGCGAGGCATCAAAGAGCGCTGTCTGCAAGATCAACATCGACTCAGACTCTCGTCTCGCAATGACCGCAGCAATCCGCAAGGTCTTCAACGAGAAACCTGGTGAGTTCGACCCACGTAAGTATCTCGGACCTGCACGTGACGAGATGAAGAAGCTCTATGAGCACAAGATTGTTGATGTGCTTGGTTCAAACGGCAAGGCTGAATAATTAGGCGGAGAGCCCCAAAGGCGGTCTGCAGCGTTGGACGCCTTGCCCCCTTAAGTCTTATATTGGAGACCGACTTCAAGTGAGTCGGTCTCTTTTGTTATGTATGTATTTGTGCCATTGAGGGCGGTAGAATGGTGTTTGTACAAAATTGAACCATTTTCGGATAATGAGTATATGCATGTTTGGCCATTTTTCCGGAGATTTGCAAGCGATATAATAGACGCGCGTTGCCGCGAAACGGAAAATTTAATAACCAAACCACTTATTATATGTTTTCAAGCAAATATTCAAATGTTTTGAGACGTGGCTGGCTGATGATGATTTTGCTCATCGGAAGTTTATCGGCCGCTCTTGCTCAGGACAGCGCCGGTTTGAGAGTAATCGGTAATGTCACGGATGAAAAGGGCGAACCTCTTGCCGGAGCTACTGTCTATGCAAAAAACAACAAATCCGTAAATGCCATCACGGATCTTGACGGCAATTATTCCATCGTTGTTCCCGACAAATGGACGGTGCTCGTTTTCGATTTTATCGGCTATGTAACAAAGGAGGAAACTGTCGGCGAACGCAAGGTAATCAATGTCGAACTTGTGGAGGACATCGGGCAGATAGATGATGCTGTCGTTGTCGCCTACGGTACGCAGAAGAAGGAATCTGTCGTCGCGTCAATCACTTCGATTGAACCGTCTGCCCTCAAGGTTTCGACATCGCGTTCATTGACCAACAACCTTGCGGGAAACGTTGCCGGTGTGCTTGCCATACAGCGCTCCGGAGAGCCTGGCTATGACAATTCTACTTTCTGGATTCGCGGTATTTCCACTTTTCAGGGAGTTGGCGGAGCCCCGCTCGTGCTTGTCGATGGAATCGAGAGAAGCCTCGATACGATTGATGCGGAAGAAATAGCATCGTTCTCCGTCCTCAAGGATGCGGCAGCGAGTGCCGTGTATGGAGTTCGCGGTGCAAACGGAGTCATCCTCATCAACACCAAGCGCGGTGAGGCCGGAAAGCCGAAAGTTACAATCAAGGCCGAGTTCGCCGGCACACAGCCTGTCAAGCTCCCGTCATATATCGGTGCGGCCGACTATATGCAGCTTCTTGATGACGTCCTTGTGGACACCGGCTCGCTCCCGATGTACACGGACCAGATTGCCAAGACAAGGGCTGGCTATGACCCGGACATCTATCCTGACGTGAACTGGATTCAGGCAATCTCCAAGAACTGGGCGGACAATCAGCGCGTCACAGCCGAAATCAGCGGCGGTAACGAGAGGGTTATCTACTCTATGGTCTGCGCATTCTACAATGAAGACGGAATCCTTACGCACGACAAGTCAAAGGAATGGGACCCGTCGATAAAGCTCCAGCGCTACAATGTCAGAAGCAACGTTGACATAAAGCTGACCAACACTACCAAACTCCGCATCAACATCGGAGGTTACATGCAGGAGCGCAACTCCACTCCTGAGAGCGTGAGCGAAATCTTCAACCGTGCCTTCAGGGCGGTTCCTTTCAAGTTCCCGGTTCAATACTCTACAGGCGAAATTGCCGGAACGGAGGAGTCGAATGTCTGGGCTATGGCCACACAGCGCGGATACAGCAGGACGACTGCCAGCAAGATTGAGACGCTCGTGACTCTTGAACAGGATCTCAAGTTCCTCACGGAAGGTCTCAAGGTCAGGGCGTCATTCTCCTTTGACCGCTATTCAACCGGAACCGTGAGTCGCACGATGAATCCTACCATCTACAACCCCGCATCCGGACGTAACGAGGACGGCTCTCTCATTCTCACGGTGAAATCAAATGGCAGCAATACGCTCGGTCATTCGTCTTCTGGAACTTTCGGAAACAAGAGCGTCTATCTTGAGGCCGCTGCCACATACGACAGGACATTCAATCGCAAGCATGCCGTTTCCGGTCTCCTCCTCTTTAACAGGCGAAACTATGACAACGGAGGAAAGCTTCCGTACAGAAACCAGGGTCTTGCAGGAAGGGCATCATACACCTATGCCAACAGATATGTTGCCGAGTTCAACTTCGGCTACAACGGTTCGGAGAACTTCGCTCCGGGCAAGAGATACGGTTTCTTCCCTTCAGGAGCTCTCGGATGGGTCATTTCAGAGGAGCCGTTCATGGCAGGTGCAAAGCACGTCCTTTCAAAGTTGAAGCTGCGTGCGTCATACGGACAGACCGGTAACGCTTCCCTTGACGGACGTCGTTTCGCCTACCTTTCAACCATAACGGACGACTGGAACACACTCGGCGAGTACAGGTGGGGCTATGAGTCCAATTACAACAAGAACGGTATGGCAGAGGGTGACTTCGCCGTTCCGGACCTTACTTGGGAGAAGGTGAACAAGGCTGACGTCGGCTTTGAAATCGGCCTTTTGGATGGGGTCGCAGACTTCCAGGTGGACTTCTTCGACGAGCGCAGAAACAACATCTTCATGGAGAGGACTTCCATTCCGATGACCTCCGGATTTATCAAGTCTCCTTGGCAGAACTTCGGACGTGTGAAGAACCAGGGTGTTGACCTTTCCCTTAACATCAGAAAGCAGTTCGGACGTGATTTCTTCATTAGCGCGATGGGAACCTTTACATACGCGCACAATACAATTCTCGAAATGGACGAGCCGGCTGCAGTGGTTGGAACCAACAGGGCAGCGACCGGACATCCGGTGGGGCAGCTTTTCGGATACATCGACGAGGGGCTCTACACCTACGATGATTTCGTGGATGTCGAGAATGGAATACTCCGTCCTGACCTTCCGACCGTCACGCTTGTGTCAAAGGTTCGCCCTGGCGATATAAAGTATAAGGACGTAAATAGGGACGGCAAGATTGATGTCTATGACAAATCACCTATCGGCGGCACAAAGAACCCGGAGATGGTGTATGGTTTCGGATTCACGTTCTCTTGGAAGGACCTCGACATCTCGGCTCTCTTTCAAGGAGTTGGCAAGACTTGGAACATCCTTTCCGGAAACATCATTCCTGCATCCAACAAGGGTACTACCTACAACATTTTCACGAACTATACAGACCGTTGGACGGAAGATAATCCGAGTCAGAACGTATTCTATCCGCGTCTTGACTATGGTGTGAACGCGAACAACAGTCAGGCGTCCACATGGTGGCTCAAGGATATGAGTTTCCTCAGACTCAAGAACATCGAAATCGGATATTCGCTTCCGAAGAAGTTTGCCGAGAGGTCTTTCATTTCCAGCGCGAGAGTCTACCTGCGCGGAACCAATCTGCTTACTTTCTCGAAGTTCAAGCTTTGGGATCCGGAACTCGCCTCTAACACTGGCGCGGCCTATCCGGTTATGAAATCAATTTCAGCTGGTCTCGAATTCAAATTCTAAAATCATTTCGTGATGAAAAATCTTAAATTATCATATTTGATTGCAGGTCTCATCGCCGTTTTCTCGGCTGTCTCCTGTGACTACCTTGACAAACAGCCTGATGACCAGTTGGATCTCGAAACTGCATTCGAGAACAGGACCAACCTTGAGCGCTGGCTTGCCTACATCTACAATGGCATACCGACATTCTACCACTATGACGGAGCCATTGCCATTGCCGATGACCTCACGCCTCCTGTCGGCTGGGAGTCGCAGGGCTTCAAGGCTATTCTCTATCAGAACGGTAACTTTACCCCGGCACAGGGTGGCATCATCAGCTATTGGAAGGAATTCTCAAAGAGGATTCGTTCTGCCTACATCTTCATCAAGAATGCCCACCCGCTTTTTGATGTCTCAGCCAAGGAGATAGAGTGGATGAAGGCCGAGTGCCGTTTCTTCATCGCGTACTATCATGCAATGCTTGTGACGACCTACGGCGCGGTACCGATGATTACTGGCCCAGCTCAGGGAACCAATGCTTCAGACATGCAGCTCAAGCAAGCTCCTTTTTATGAGGTTGTTGACTGGGTGGCTCAAGAACTGAAGGAGACTTCCGAGATTCTTCCGGCTTCATACGAGGAGGCAAACAAGTATGGTCGTGCCACATCCGTGATGTGCCTTGCCGTCCGTGCCCGTCTGCTCACCTTTGCCGCCAGCCCGCTTGTGAACGGCAATCCTGACCTTGCCGGTATGGTCAACTGTGACGGAACACCGCTTTTCTCGACGGAGTTTGATCCTGAGAGGTGGAGAACGGCAGCCGATGCCAACATGGAAGTCATCGAGGCCGCCAAGGAAAACGGTTATGAACTTTATGTCGAGAGACTTGACAATGGCAGCGTTGACCCGTACATGTCCTATATGAACGCGGTTCTCATGCGTTGGGATCAGGGAAATCATGAAGTCATATTCCCGAAGACATACGACAGCGGCGCATATTTCGACAGGCAGTGCAACCCTCGAAGCATGGGTGGCGCGGGTGCCATCGGCGTGACTCAAAACCTTGTGGACGCCTTCTTTATGAGTAACGGTCTTGTTCCTATCACCGGATACGGCGCGAACGGACAGCCAATCATCAACCCGGCATCCGGTTACACCGAGACTGGCTATTCAACCGCAGACTACAAGGATGACACGAAATACTTCTATGCCGAGCAGGGTGCTGTCGAGGGACAGAAGACAAATCACGTGATAACGACCAAAGGCACCTACAACATGTACTGCAACCGTGAGCCGAGATTCTACATCTCAGTTCTCTACAACGAGCAGTATCATTGGGGCAAGGACAAGCACAAGTCCTCCAATAAATACACCGACTTCTTCTCCGGCGGACAGGACGGAGGACCGAGCCACGATGCTCCTACAGCGGGCTACCTCGTGAGGAAGATGGTGGATCCTTCAGCCATTCCGAGCGACGGCTCCGGAAAGTTCAAGACACGCCACGGCGCAATCTACCGCCTCGCGGAGGCCTATCTTTCATACGCCGAGTGCTTGAATGAATACAGCATCGCGAAGGGAACGTATGATGCAAACAAGAACGAGATTCTTTCCTATGTGAATAAAATCAGGGAGCGTGCAGGCATCCCTCAGTATGGCACGGGTGTCGATTCTGATGGTGTCGAGATGATTGTTCCGCCAACCGACGGCGAGACTCTCCGCGACCTCATTCACAGAGAAAGGCGTGTCGAACTCAACTGCGAGGCCGGCAACCGTTTCGATGACCTACGCCGCTGGAAAGAGGCCGCAACAGTTCTTAACGGGCCTTTCTACGGAATGGATTCGCGTGCGACTAAGTCCAATAGGGACGATTACTACAAGAGAACTCAGTACCAGACCCGTCGCTTCATCAGCTACTGGTGGCCGATTCCTCAGGACGACATTGACAAGAACGTAAATCTCCGTCAGTTCCCTGAATGGTAGGCACTAACGATAAAAAGAGTATTCGATATGAAAAACAGACATATATTATTCGCGGTAGCCGGTCTCCTTTCGTTGGCTGCCTGTGACAAGGGCGGATTTCAGGGCCCGGACAGAAGTATGTACGATGTTGTCGAGACCATGACACTCGAAGCCTCAGCACAGGATGTTGTCCTTGATGCGGAGGAGGTGGATAAAGTTGCCTTGACGTTCACGTGGACTCCGGCAAGAGAAATGCCTGACGACTATCTGGTGACATACGTTACCTTCCTCGATGTTGAAGGAAATGACTTCAGCAATGCTGTTCGTCAGGTAGTTGACGACGGTGTGTTCACCAAGGAATACACGACTCAGGAACTGCAGAATCTTCTCGTGGAGAGGTGGAACAAGAACTATTCGCGTGCGGTGAACATGCAGTTCAAGGTCATTGCAAAATGGGAAGGCGGAGAAAAATATGTGATGCCGGAGGTAAGGACCATTGATTTCAGCGTCCGTCCTTTCCGCCCGCTCACCTTTGATGCTGACCGTATATTCCTTTCCGGCGATGCGATGACCGGCACGACACGAAAGCCTATGGGCAAGACCCCGGAAAGCGACTACATCTATGCCGAGGAAGTCTACCTCCGCGCAGGGGAAATGACCATTCCTATCGAGTATCAGGGAATGACTTCCTATATCTGCCCTGCGGATGGAAGCGTTGAAGTTCCGGATAATGATCAGGTTGACTCAAAGCCGGCCGGCACGCAGTACAATGCCGTTGTCAAGGAGCTTAAGGCCGATGCAACTCTTCCTGCATGGAAGATTCCTGTCGAGGGCTACTGGAGGGTTATAATCGACATCGAGAACAAGACCGTCAAGTTCTTCTCTCCGAAGAACAGACTTGAACCGCTGACTGTCGAGTTTGCTTATGAGGGAAGGAATCCTGCATCATGGATTCTGACAAAGACCCTGCTGGCCGGCAACTACTATATCAATTCGATGACAGGCTGGGACAGCTGGAAAGGCAAGGCATTCCCGTTTGTGGTGTCGAAGGTCGACCCTATGATTCTCATCTGGTCAGGTGCGTCGTTCAACATGACGGATGCGCTCTGCGTCAAGGTCGCTCAAGGACCTGCCGAGGTTGACAATATTAAGGCTGGAGAAGGAACAGGCGGAGAAGATCCTGTCAAGGACGGGGCCGGAATGAAGTTTATTTCAAAGGTCCTGGCATTTGTGCCGGCATCTGAACCGGGTGTGGCTGCAACAGCCGACATGGAACTCAAGATGGGCG
>ERZ1035032.1125-NODE-1125-length-17794-cov-5.299115_pt1 | contig 17794 bp, 17 predicted proteins | sample MGYA00520693_ERZ1035032 | MGnify/ENA primary metagenome ERZ1035032 (study PRJEB33766, sample SAMN09781740) | gut metagenome | biome: gut microbiome | host: Homo sapiens | place: Madagascar | study: EMG produced TPA metagenomics assembly of the PRJNA485056 data... | reverse complement strand
CAAAGTTGCCCACGATGATGGAATCGGCGGTGTTGTACAGCTGCTGCAGCATGTTGCCCAGGATCAGCGGCACCGAGAAGAGCAGGATGCTCTTCCAGATGCTGCCCTCTGTCATCAGCCGTGATTTTTTCTTTTCTTCTAAAATCGTCTGTGCCATAATGCTTCCTTTTTCACGCAAAGCTTCCACTCATATATCAATCGTCATACAGATAAACGATACCTTGTTTCTGCCAAAAAGTCAAGCAAAAGCGTAAAAAGGGGCGTTTTCACCGGTTCCGCCCTATTTCCACCCTCTTGCCGCAGGGTCCTGCATCTCGGCGGCAGAGTAGACCAGGGCGTTGCAGACTGCAGCGGCCACGGTGCTGCCGCCCTTGCGGCCCATGGCCGCGATGGCAGGCACGCCGTGGGCTGCACAGGCGGCAAACAGCGCTTCCTTGCTTTCCACCACATTCACAAACCCCACCGGCACGGCAATGACCAGGGCAGGCCGCAGCCCGGCCTCGATCTCCTCCGCAATGGTCAGCAGGGCAGTGGGGGCATTGCCCACCGCAAGAATGGCCCCGGGGTGCTCCTGCGCCGCGCGGTGCATGGAGGCCACTGCCCGGGTGGTTCCGGTCTCGGCTGCGATCCGCGCCACCTCAGGGTCCGCCATATAGCAGAGGGCACTGCCGCCCAGCCGGGCAAGGGCAGGCTTGGAAATGCCCGAAAGTGCCATGTTGGTGTCGGTGATGATAGGGGTCCCGGCCCGCAGGGCGGCCACACCTGCTGCCACAGCCCCCGGCGTAAAGCGCAGATTTTTTGCATAGTCAAAGTCGGCGGTGGTGTGGATGACCCGCTTGACCACAGCGGCAGTCTCGGGCGGCGGGGTCAGGCCCTGCGCTTCCAGCTCTGCCGTGATGATGGAAAGGCTTGTCCGCTCAATGTCGGCGGGCAGATGATGTTGTGGGATCATTGTGCATTCCTCCGCGGGTTCTCCAACCCCATGGCCGCGTAAACGGCATCCAGATCCAGCGCGCCGCGCACGCCATCGGCCAGCAGGTCAAACTGCTGCTGGCGGTATTGCTCCATCGGGATGAGGGCGGCACTGTCCGGCGCAATGCCCTTGCGCCGGCAGAGCAGGGCCACCAGCTTCTCGGTGAGTTCACCGGTATCAAACAGGCCGTGCAGATAGGTGCCGGACACATTGTCCTGCACGCAGCCCTCGGGTGTGCCGTCTGCCAGTGTGCAGAAGGGCACACCCTGCACCTCGGTGCGGCCGGTGTGGATCTGATATCCGGTCAGGGCCGCACCCGCAAAGGGGGCGGCGATCACGGCAGCAGTATCCTGGGTGCGGTGCTTCTGGCCGGTAAAGACCGTGCGGGTGGGCAGCAGCCCCAGCCCCCGCACAGTCTGCACCGTGCCGCTCTCCGTGCCCTCAGGGTCGGCCAGTGTCTCACCCAGCATCTGATACCCGCCGCAGACTCCCAGCACCGGCGTGCCGTTGGCCGCCAGCTTCAACAGGGCTGCTTCCAGCCCGGACTGCCGCAGCCAGAGCAGGTCATCCACCGTGTTCTTGGTGCCGGGCAGGATGATGAGATCCGGTGTGCCCAGCTGGCGGGTGTTCTGCACATACCGCACACACAGCAGCGGGTGCTGCTCCAGCGGCATGAAATCGGTAAAGTTGGAGATGTGCGGCAGGCGGAGGATGGCCGCATCCAGCGGGTGGACCGTTTTGCCCGCATCCAGCCGGGTGGAAAGGGAATCCTCGTCCTCAATGTCCACCTTCAGGTAGGGCACGACCCCCAGCACCGGCAGCTGTGTTTTTTCTTCCAGCATAGCAAGGCCGGGGCGCAGGATCTCCACATCGCCGCGGAATTTATTGATGAGCAGCCCCTTGATGCGGGCGCGCTCCTCCGGCTCCAGCAGCGCCACCGTGCCGTACAGCTGGGCGAACACACCGCCCCGGTCGATGTCTCCCGCCAGCAGAACGGGGGCATCCACCAGCCGGGCAAGGCCCATGTTGACGATATCGTCTGCCTTCAGGTTGATCTCCGCCGGGCTTCCGGCCCCCTCGATGACGATGATGTCCACAGTTTCGGCCAGACTGTTGTAGGCCGAGAGGATCTCCGGGATGAGCGCTCTTTTCATTTTGAAGTAGGCGGCGGCGGGCATCTGGCCCCGCACCTCACCGTTCACGATGACCTGACTGCCCACGTCACTGCTGGGCTTGAGCAGGATGGGGTTCATCCGCACATCCGGCTCAATGCCCGCGGCCTGCGCCTGCACCACCTGTGCCCGGCCCATTTCCAGCCCATCCCGGGTGACAAAGCTATTCAGCGCCATGTTCTGGCTCTTGAAGGGAGCCACGCGGTAACCGTCCTGCGCAAAAATGCGGCAGAGGGCGGCGCACAGCAGGCTTTTGCCTGCACCGCTCATGGTTCCCTGCACCATGATGCACTTTGCCTTGCTCATTCCAGCACCTCCGCAAGAAGTTTTAAAAGCTTTTCGTTTTCAGGCCCGGTGCGCACGGCGGTGCGGTACCAGCCGGGGCCCAGCCCGGGATAGTTCGCACAGCTGCGCAGCACAGCGCCCCTTTGCCGCAGGGCTTCTCCCAGCGTCTCCGGGGCCTGAAACAGCAGGTAATTTGCCCTGCCGTCCAGCACCCGCAGGCCCAGCGCCCGCAGCCCGGCCGTCAGGCGGGGCCGCTGTTCGGCAATGAGGGCCCGGACCTTTTCCACATACGCTGCCTCCTCCAGTGCGGCAAGGCCCGCCGCCTGCGCCAGACTGGACACGCCCCAGGGCTGGCCGCAGGCCTGCATCTGTTCCAGCAGCGCCGTGTCGGCACTCAGGGCATAGCCCAGCCGCACGCCCGCCATGCCGTAAAGCTTGGTAAAGGCTTTCAGGATGACCAGATCTCCCTCCCCCAGCAGGCCTTTTGCCGTGTGCAGGGCATGGTCGGGCAGGAAATCGAGGAAGCATTCGTCCACCACCAGCAGGGTGCCGCACGCCGCGCAGCGGTGGAGGATCTGCTCCACCAGCGGCAGGGCCGTCAGCTGGCCGGTGGGATTGTTGGGCTGGCAGAGGAACACCATGTCCACCCCCGGACGGATGGCCGCACAGAACACATCCGTGACCGCAAAGTCCTCCTGTTCCCGCAAAAAGAAGCGTTCTACCGTGCAGCCGACACTTTCCAAAGCAGTAGCATACTCAGCAAAGGTGGGTGCGGTGACCAGCGCCCGGCGGGGCTTTTTGGCCCAGACCAGCCGGAAGATAAGGTCTGCCGCCCCATTGCCGCAGAGGATCTGCTCTACCGGCACGCCCTCATGGAGCGCCAGCCTTGCCCGCAGCTCCCGGCACAGGGGATCGGGGTAGCGGTCGGCCGTGGGCAATGCCGCCGTGATGGCCCGGGCCACCCCTTCCGGCAGGCCCAGCGGGCTGACGTTGGCCGAAAAATCCAGCGCATCCCGCCCGAACTCGGCCCGATACCCGGCCCAATCGCCGCCATGTACTAGTTGCATGTTCGTTCTCCTTTTCCTGGATGGTTCTGGATCCCAGCTCTTGGCTCCTCCCTTTGGGGGAGCTGTCATGCAAAGCATGACTGAGAGGGCGAGGTCGTTACAAAATAGCCCGTATTGCCACGCCCCACGCCAGTGCAAAAGCGCTTGCCACGTACATCATCCGGTTGGCACGCAGGATATCCTCCGGTTCAATGGGACGCAGCGGATCGCCGATGGTGGGCTTGGCGTAGTATTCGCCAAAGTAATAGGCGGGCCCGGCCAGCTGCACCCCCAGCGCACCGGCGCAGGCGCTCTCGGTCTGGGCGCTGTTGGGGCTGGCGTGGTTGCGGCGGTCCCTCCGCCAGATCTTCCACGCCCCTTTTGCGTCATTGTGCGTAAAGGCCGCGGCAGCCACCCACAGCAGGGCGGCAAGGCGGCTGGGAAGGTAATTTGCCGCATCGTCCAGCTTGGCCGGGATGCGGCCAAAGTAGAGGTATTTTTCGTTTTTGTAGCCCAGCATACTGTCCATCGTGTTGATGGCCTTGTAGGTCAGGGCCAGCGGTGCCCCGCCGATGAGCATATAGAGCAGGGGTGCGATCACGCCGTCGCTGGCGTTTTCGGCCACCGTCTCCACAGCGGCTCTGGTCACCCCCTCCAGCGTCAGATCCTGGGTGTCCCGCCCCACGATGCGGCTGACCGCCCTGCGGGCAGCAGGCAGGTCGGGCTTGACCAGTTCCCGGTAAACATTGGTGCTCTCCTGCGCCAGCCCCTTTGCGGCCAGTGCCTGTCCGCACCAGAACATCTGGATGGCCAGCCCCAGCCACGGGCTGATGCGGGCAGCTCCCAGGCAGACCAGGCTCGTCAGCAGAAAGGTACCCACCGGCAGGCAGAAGGCCACAATGGCCCCGCCCAGCAGTTCCCCCTGAGGCGTTTTGGGCAGACGGGCCCGCAGGCGCTTTTCCAGCGCCGAGATGGCCTTGCCCATGTACACCACCGGGTGGGGCAGCCAGGCCGGGTCGCCAAAGAGGCAGTCCAGCACAAAACCGCCGAGTACTGCGTATTCGATCATCGGGCATCCTCCTTTGTGTACTGCACAGTCTTCAGCAGGTGCAGCACTCGCTGCTCCGCCCAATCTCCTGCATCCAGAACGTAGCCGCCCGCGTTGGGGGCGCACCAATGGTAATAATCCGCCTGGGGCAGAGCGTAGCGCTCCATGGCAGCCATCTGGGTGCCGCCGTGGGCCAGAATGACCAGTGTCTCTTCCCCATTGGCAAGGGCCTTGTCCACCAGTGCGGCAAAGGCCCTGCACACCCGCTCCGAAAAAACAGCCTTGGTCTCGCCGTCCGGGCAGGGGCTTTCGCAGTTGGCGTTCACCCAGGCCAGATAATCCGGGTCGTGCTCCATCTCAATGAAATTGCGTCCCTCAAAGCTGCCGAAGCACATCTCCTGCAGGTCTTTCACCTCCACGAGCCTTGCACCCGGGAAGAGCACCTCCGCAGTCTGCCGGGTGCGGCAGAGCGGGGTGATATAGACCGTTTCCGGCCGGAGGTCAGCCTGCCGCAGCTGGGCGCGGCCCGCGGGGCACAGGGGGATATCCCGCCGGCCCTGATAGCGCTTTTCGGCATTGTAGGCCGTCAGGCCGTGGCGCAGAAGATAGATCAGCATGGGGGCAGTTCTCCTTTCAATACTGTGGGGATGCCGCAGAACATCTGCACCACGCACCCGGCCCGGGCCGCCAGCAGGCAGGCCAGCCGCCCGGCGGCTTCCCGGGCGGCCCGCTCCCCTGCGTCCATGGGCACCACGCCGCCGCCCACCTCGGTGGCCATCACGATATCATAAGCGGAGAGCTCCTCCGCAAGCTTTTCCAGATCCTCAGCCTCTGCGGCCAGGGCCTGCACCTCCGCAATGCGGGTGCCGGGCAGGCGCTGGGCAAAGGTGCGCTTGCCGCTGTACAGCGGCCCGGTGATAAAGATCATAACAGTCCTCCCCACTGGCAGGCACACAGCGCCGCCAGCATCCACAGCTCGGCTTTCTGCAAAAACCACCCGGCCAGATCGCCGGTGATGCCGCCAAACTGCTTGTCCGAAACAACATGATAGCGTGCAAACACCAGCAACGCCGCCAGCACCAGCGCCCAGCCGCCCAGTGCCAGCAGGGCGGCGCTGAGCAGAGCGGCCAGCACCATCAGCACCCGGCGGACGGTGGTCTGATCCGCCGCCGTGGCAAAGGTGTGGGCAAGGCCTGTGTTCTTTGCCATCGGGAACGATGCCACGGCCAGGCCCGAGAGGGCCCGTTCCAGCACAAGGGCCAGTGTCCAGCACAGGCCCACCCGGGGCGTGAAGTCCACGCAGGCGCAAAGGGCAAGGTAGGCCGCAAAATAACTGCACAGCCGGATCACCGCAAAGGCACCGCAGTGGGGGTCTTTGAGGATCTCCAGCTTCTTTTCCCGGTCGCCATAGCTGGAAAGGGCATCGCAGGTGTCGGCATAGCCATCCAGATGGATGCCGCCCGTGACCCAGACCGGGATCAGGCAGAACCCCGCCGCTTTTGCGGGCATCGGCAGGGGCAGAGCGCCGCACAGGCACCACAGCCCGCCAATGACCCCCCCGATGAGCGGGAAGGCACACATGGCATACCGCATGTTTTTCTGGTTCCACGCGAACTGCGGCACCGGCAGGGCCGAAAACATGGCAAAGGCCACTGCAATGGTCTGCAATCCAATCATTTTTCCACTCCTTTATAATAGACCGGGATGCCGCACACCACCCGCACCACATGGTCAGCCCGGGCGGCAAGGGCATTGTTCACCTGCGCCAGCGCTTTCAGGTAGCGCCCGGTGTCGCCTGCATAGTCGGCACCGCCGCTGAACACCTCGTTGGAGACCACGATGAGGTGCGCGCATTGTCCGGCCAATTGGTCCAGTCCTTCCAAAATAGCCGAAGCCGCATTTTCTCCCGCCCCGGCGGGGTCGTAGAGCTCGTTGGCGGTCAGGTTGCCCAGATCCTCCAACAGCGCAGTTCCCCGGGCAGGCAGATGGATGTTCTCCAGATGCAGGGGACACTCCACGGTCTCAAACTGCTTTGCCGCCCGCATCCTCCGGTGCTTTTCTACCCGGGCGGCACACTCCGCATCCCACACCTGCATGGTGGCGATGTAATAGCGCGGGAGCGCGGTTTTCAGCACCAGGCTCTCGGCATACCCGCTCTTGCCGCTGGCGGCACCGCCCAATACCAGCGTCAGCATTGGGGGGTGTACGGCGTGATGCCGCCCTCCGTGAAGGAATAGCAATCGCAGTAAACGGCCAGCGCCATATCCCACAGCGGGATGCTTGCCACCGCTCCGGTGCCCTCGCCGAGATGGAGCCCGGCGGTGAGCAGGGGCGCTTTGCCCAGCGCTTCCAGCACCAGCCTTGCAGCCGGTTCGGTGGAGCAGTGGCTGGCAAACACGGCCTTTTCCGCAGCGGGGCAGAGCCGCACCGCGCACAGAGCCGCCACCCCGCTGATGAAGCCATCCATCAGCACGGGCAGGCCTTCCAGCGCACCGCCCAGAAAAACACCGCACAGCCCGGCGATATCGAACCCGCCCAGCTTGGAGAGCACGTCCAGCGGGTCGGCGGCATCGGGCTGATTTCGCGCAATGCCCTGCCGGATGGCATCCAGCTTGCGGGCAAGCCCTGCATCCGAAAGGCCCGCGCCCCGGCCTGTCATCCGCTCCACGGGCTGACCCAGCAGAACAGCGGCCACGGCGCTGGAGGTGGTGGTGTTGCCAATGCCCATCTCCCCCGTGGCCAGCAGCTGCACCCCCGCCGCTTTCTGCGCCCGGACAAGCCCCATGCCCGCCGCAATGGCATCCACCGCCTGCTGACGGGTCATGGCAGGGCCGGTGGTGAAATCCGCCGTCCCGGCGGCAATGCGGCAGTTCTGCACCCCGGGCACCGGCTCCCCGGCCATGCCAAGGTCCACAGGCACCACTTCACAGCGGGCCGTTTTTGCCATCTGGCAGACACTGGTGCGCCGGGCGGCAAGGTTCTCGGCCACGGCCCGGGTCACGCTCTGGTCCGTCTGGCTCACGCCCTGCGCCACCACGCCGTTGTCGGCGCAGAGCACCAGCACGGCCCGGCGGGAAAACACCAGCTCTGCCGTGCCGGTCAGGGCGGCGGCATCCTCCAGCATGGTCTCCAGCCTGCCCAGCCCGCCCAGCGGCTTGGCCAGGCTGGCCCAGTGAGCGTGGGCGGCGGTGCGTGCGGTCTCGTCCGGCCGGGTGATCCTGGAAAGAAGCTGTTTCAGTTCAAGCTCTGTCATTGGTTCTGTTCCTCTTGATGATAGTGTGCGGCGGCATCCACGAACCGCCGGGGCAGAGCCGTGCCCGCCCAATACAAATGCGGGAAGCCCGCATAGAAATGCTCGTTTGCAAAGCCGCAGTCCCATTGCTTCCCGTTGGGCTTTGCGGCGGTAAAGCCGGTGCCGTTGTCCGTGGAATCCCAGTGGTGGAACTCGTGCACCGGCAGACGCTCCCCGGCGCGGAACAGCATACTGTCGGCGTGGGCAGTCAATGCCGTGTATCCAAACCGCACCAGCCGCCCCACCCGGAAGCCCTGCCCCGGCAGAACGCCTGCCATGGGCCAGCGTTCCCCGTTGGCATCTTCCAGGCTCTGGCCCAGATAGAGAAAGCCCCCGCACTCGGCCACCGTGGGCAGACCGCGCTCCACAGCCCGGCGCACAGAGGCCAGCATGGAGCGATTCGCGCTCAACTGCCCGGCATACAGCTCCGGGTAGCCGCCGGGCAGATAGAGCCCGCTGATCTGCTCCGGCAGGGCGGAGTCCTGCAGGGGGCTGAACCAGCAGAGCTCCGCCCCCGCCCGCTCCAGTGCTTCCAGCGTTTCGGCGTAGGTGAAGCAAAACGCCGCATCCCTTGCAACGGCAATGGGAACGCGGGGGCGCTGTTCCTCTGCTCCCTGGGGCGGCAGCTCTCCCGCAGGGGGGAGCCGATCGGTGTGCACCAAAGGCGCTGCGCCTTCGGTCAGGGCAAAAAGCTTCTCCCAATCCATCACCAGCGCATCGGCCATCCGGCTGATCTTCTGCTGCAGGTCCGCGATCTCCCCGGCAGTTTTCAACCCTAAGTGGCGGCTCTCAAGGGCGGCATCCGGCAGGTGGGGCAGATAGCCCAGCACCGACAGGCCGGTCTCCCGTTCCAGCATGGGAGCCAGCAGAGCATACAAATGGGGGGCGCAGTCATTGAGCAGGATGCCCGCCAGATGGCTGGGGGTGCGGAACTGTTTCAGCCCGTTGATCTGGGCCGCCAGTGTCAGGCTGGCCCCTCTGGGCTGGACCACCAGCAGCACCGGCAGGCCCAGCGTATCGGCCAGATGCCAGGCACTGGCGGTATCACTCACGCCGCCCAGTCCATCGTAAAAGCCCATGGCCCCCTCGCACACAGCTGCCCCGTGCCCGGCGGCGGCCTGCGCATAGAGCGCGCGCACCGTCTCCGGTGCGGAGAAAAACAGGTCGAGGTTGTGGCTCTCCACCCCCAGCACGGCCCGGTGAAACATGGGGTCGATATAGTCCGGCCCGCTCTTGAAGGAGCAGGGGTCCTGCCCCCGCCGCTTGAGCGCCGCCAGCAGAGCGCAGGTCAGTGTGGTTTTGCCGCTGCCGGAACAGGGCGCGGCCACAAGAAATTGGATCATTTGCGTTCTCCTGTGATAAGGAAGATGGGGTTATTGGCCATCAGCAGGTGGAGCCTGCCCGCAGGCCGGGTGCGGCTGACCGCGATCTGCGTTACCTCCGCAGCAAGGCCGTGGGCAGTCAGTGCGGCCACGGCGGCACTCAGCGTTTCCAGCGCAATGGCAGAGATACAGATGCGGGCGTTCGGATTCCGGGCAAGCACCGTGTCCACCACAGCCTCCATGCCCCCCTTGGTCCCGCCGATGAACACGGCATCCGGGGCGGGCAGGTCAGCCAGCGCGGCGGGGGCGCGGCCCTCCACCAGTGTCAGGTTGCAGGCGTGGAACGTTTCCCGGTTCTGCCGGATGAGCCCGCAGGCCTCCGGGTCACACTCCACGGCATACACATGCCCCCGGGGTGCAGCCAGTGCCAGCTCCACGCTCACGCTGCCGGTGCCCGCCCCCACATCCCACAGGGTATCGGCAGGCTGCACGGCCAGCTTGGCCAGCGCCGCCGCCCGCACCTCCTGCTTGGTCATGGGCACCTCTCCCCTGTGGAAGGCTTCATCCGGGAAGCCGGGCACCCGCCGGGGCGGCTGAGGAAGATGCTCCACAAGCAGAACGCTCAGGCTTGCAAACTGCTTTTGCGCAAACTCCTGCGCCGTGCCGAACAGGATCTTTTCCTCTGCCCGGCCCAGCTCTTCCCCCACCAGCACATGGGCATCGCCCAGCCCGGCGGCAGCCAGCCGACCGCAGAGGGAGGCGGGCGTTTCTGCCCCGCCGGTCAGGAAAAATACAGGCTTTCCCCCGGCTGTCAGGCACTCGGCCACCGGGTCGCAGGCACAGCCGTGGGCCGAGACCAGCTTCCACTCCTGCCAGGAGCGGCCCACCGCAGCGGCCAGCAGCTGAACGCTGGAAAGCCCCGGCAGCACCCGGCAGGAGATGTCAAAGGCCCGCAGCATCGGCAGCAGCTGGGCCGCACCGGAGTAAAACCCGGTGTCGCCGCTGTACACAAGGGCAGCATCCACCTCCGGGTCAGCCGCCAGCGCGGCAAGGACATCCTCAGGCTGATACAGGGCCTTCCGGTGTTCCGTGCAGCCCTGCGGCAGCTGTTCCAGCAGGCGCTTTGCCCCCAAGATCAGTCCGGCGTTCTGCAGGGCGGCAAGGCCCTGCGCGGTCAGGCTTTCCGGCGTGCCCGACCCCATCCCGATGAGTGTGATCATTGCAGCATCTCCTTACAATGTGTCAGGATCTGTTCCGCCGTTTCGCCCTGCTCGGCCGGGCGGCGGATGACGATGAGCTGTGCCCCGGTGTCCTGCGCTGCCCGGGCTTTTTCTTCAAAGCCGCCCGCCGCGCCGCCGTCTTTGGTAACGAGAAAGCGGATGGCAAACTGCTCCATCAGTGCCCGGTTCAGCGCATAGGAGAACGGCCCCTGCATGGCGATGATGTTCTTATGGGGGATATCTGCCCCCTCGCAGGCGGCAATGCCCTCCCGGGTGGGCAGGACACGGGGAAAGAGCCGTGCCGGTTCCAGCACAGCAAAGGCAGAAAGCTCCTTGGCCCCGGTGGCAAGCAGGATATTTCCCTGCGTCCGGGCCAGAAATCCCGCCGCATGGGCCGCAGAGGCAAACACCATGCTCCCGGCAGGCAGCGGGCTTTCGGGCCGGAGCAGGCGGCGATACTCCGTGCCCGCTGTTTTGCAGGCTGCACGGATGTTCCGGGTGGCCTCCACGGCATACGGATGGGTCGCGTCCACGCAGAGGTCAGCCCCCTGCAGCAGGGCGGTCATCTCCTCCGGGGTCAGCCGCCCGCAGTGGACGGTGATGCCGGACCTTTCGCCCTGTTCCTCGGCCCCCAGCGGGGTGGCCACGCTGACCAGTACCTCGGCCCCCAGTGCGGCCAGCTGCTTTGAAAACATGCGGCCCTCGGTGGTGCCGCTGAATACCACGGCCCTCATGCGCGGTACCCCCGCGGCGTGACCATCCGCCCGCTCAGCTGGCGGGTCTGGGCGTTGCCGACAAACACGGTGGTGAACATATCCACCGGGGTGGTTTCCAGCGCAGCCAGCGTCAGAACGCGGCTTTCCTGCCCCTCCCGGCCAATGTTCCGCACGATGCCGCAGACCGTTCCGGGTGCTTTGCCGTTTGCCAGCAGGATGCGCACCGCCCGCGCCAGATAGTCCGGCCGCCCCTTGGAGGAGGGGTTGTACAGCGCGATGCAGAAATCCCCCATGGCTGCTGCCGCCAGCCGCCGCTCAATGACCTCCCACGGCGTGAGCCGGTCAGAGAGGGAGAGCACACAGAAATCGTGGGCCAGCGGGGCACCCAGCACCGCACCGCCGCTCAGGGCGGCGGTCAGGCCGGGCACCACCTCCACCGTCACGTCCGGAAAGCCCTCTGCCAGCTCCAGCAGAGGGCTTGCCATACCGTAGACCCCGGCATCTCCCGAGCAGACCAGCGCCACCGCCCTGCCGCTCCGGGCCGTTTCCAGCGCCCAGCGGCAGCGGTCGATCTCCTTGGTCATGCCGGTGGAATAACAGAGCTTGTCCGGGAAGTAAGGGCGCACCAGATCCAGATAGACCGTATAGCCGCACAGCACCTCGGCTTGCGTTAAGGCGCTCTGCGCCTGTGCGGTCAGAAACCGGGGATCTCCGGGCCCAAGCCCGACAACAAAAACAACATTAGGCATCCTGCCACCTCCAATCCGGGGCAAAGGGACGGAGCGCCAGCGCAAAGGTCACGCCGCCGCCCGCCTGTTTGGGAAGAATGATCGTACCGCCTGCCGCCAGCACCGCCGCCCGCTCGCAGACATTGTCCACACCGGTCACGCTCCGGACAAAGGCCGAAGGTGTGAACTGCCCGGGGGCGTTCTGCAGCTGTGCGGCAGAATAGAACTGCACCGGCCAGCCGTGGGCTCTGCAAAATTCCAGCAGGCCCGGCTCATGGGCTTTCAGGTCGATGCTGGCCGCCGCCGTGATGCACACTGCTGCAAGGCCGTGGGCCGCGCAGAACTGTGCAAAGGCCGCTTCCAGCTGTGCAGCGCTGGTCCCCCGCCTGCACCCGATGCCCAGCACACCGATCTTCGGGATCAGGTGCAGCGCATCGCCCGCCGGGAAAAGGGTCAGGGCAAAGTCGGTGCGCTCTACCTCCCCCGCCGGGACCACCCCGGCAGGGGCCTGCCCGGCAATGGGGAATTCCGAGCGGTACCGCACCGGCCCGCCCGCCAGCAGCCTGCTGCTGACGCGCTTGATGCGCTCCGGCTCCAGCACGGCGCAGTTCTGGTGCCTGGCCCACGCATCCACGGCAAACACCCCGTTGGCATCGGTGGCCGTGGTAATGACCGGCACCGCACCGCAGACCACCGCCAGCGCCCGGGCCAGATCGTTGGCCCCGCCCAGATGGCCCGAAAGGATCGGCACCGCAAAATGGCCGCACTCGTCCAGCACCACCACGGCAGGGTCCACCGCCTTGCTCCGGCAGTGGGGCGCAATGGCCCGCACCGCTATGCCCACAGCCCCCACAAAGATCAGGGCATCCGCATGGGCGAACTGCTCCGCAGCCCAATCGGCAAGGCTAGGCCCACCATGGCCGCAGCGGGCCACAGTGCCGGGCAGGGCACTGGCCAGCTTTTGGGCCAGCGCCAGCCCTTTTTCCGTAAAGGCGAGATAGGCGCGGGTCACTGGTCTGCCCCCTTGCGGAACTCCGTCGTAAAGGTTGGGTCGTAGAGCTTGCTCCGCTCATACCGGGTGCCCAGAAATTCCCCCACCACGATGAGCGCCGTCTTGGTGATGCCGTTGGCGCGGGTGCTCCCGGCCAGCGTACCCACGGTGCAGCGCACCACTTTTTGTTCCGGCCAGCTGGCCTTGTAGACCACGGCGGCAGGAGTCTCCGGCGTGTAGGCTCCGCCTGCCAGCAGGGCCTGCTGCACCTTGTCGATGAGACCGATGGAGAGGAAGATCACCATGGTTGCCCCATGGGCGGCAAGGCTGGCCAGCTTCTCCTTTTCCGGCACCGGGGTGCGCCCCTCCATCCGGGTGATGATCACGGTCTGGCTGATGGTGGGCAGGGTGTACTCGGCGTTCAGCGCCGCCGCCGCCCCGCAAAAGCTGGACACGCCGGGGGTATCATCGTAGGGGATGCCATCCGCATCCAGTGCGTCCATCTGCTCCCGGATGGCCCCATACAGGCAGGGGTCGCCGGTGTGGAGCCGCACGGTGGTCCCGCCTGCGGCTTCCACCCGGCGCATCACGTCCAGCACCTGTTCCAACGTCATCTCGGCGCTGTTGTAAACGGCGCACTCCGGCTTCGCCAGCCCCAGCAGGGCCGGGTTGACCAGACTGCCCGCATAAATGATGCAGTCGGCTTCCTGCAGCAGGGCCGCGCCCCGCCGGGTGATGAGGTCAGGTGCGCCGGGGCCTGCGCCTACAAAATGTACCATCTCAATGCTCCTTCCATTCGTTCAGCAGTTGTGCGGCAGTGTCGGTGGCTCCCAGCGGGCCGTGCTGGTTGGAAAACAGCACCGCCCCCACCCGGAACGCCCCGCAGGCCCGCCGGTCAAGGTGGAGCTGGACCGCCCGCAGCAGGCTTTCCAGCACCGGAGCCCGCAGGCCGGCGCTGTCCAGGAGTTCCAGACAGGCATCGGTGGTGGCAGCGTTCATCAGGGCGGCGCAGACTTCCCGGGAAGCGCCGCAGAGCGCTGCATGGGTGCAGAACAGCTCGGTGCGGCAGTCAGCAGTGTGGGAATGGGTGTTCATAATGCCGCCCGCCACCTTGACCAGCTTGCCCACATGGCCCACCAGAAGCACCTCTTCAAAGCGGGCCGCTGCAGCCATATCCAGCGTATCACCGATAAAGTTTGAGGTTTTCACCACCGGAACAGCGTGAAACTCCGGGTATCTTTCGTGCAGATAGTCCAGCCCGTAATTGCCGGGTGCCAGGATGAGCCGCCTGGGGCTGCCCGCCCGGAGAGCGGCCTGGTTCATTTCCAGCTGGATGGTGTCCAGGATCGCCTGCTGGCTCATAGGCTCCACAATGCCGCTGGTTCCCAGCACCGAAAGCCCGCCCTCGACCCCGATGTGGGGGTTGAAGGTGCGCTTTGCCACCTCTTCCCCGCCCTCGATGGAGATGGTCACGGCAAAGCCGCCGGTGTAGCAGGCGCTCTCGGCTTCCCTTTGCAAGGCCTCAGCGATCATCTGCCGGGGCACATGGTTGATGGCAGCTTCCCCCACCGGCTGGTCCAGCCCGGCCTTGGTCACCCGGCCCACGCCCTTGCCGCCGGAGATGCGGATCTCGGTGGTATCGGGCAGCAATTCTACGGCGGCGATCACGGGCAGGCCGGTGGTCACGTCCACATCATCCCCGCCGTCCTTCTCAATGGCGCATTCGGCACCGGCTCCGGCGGGGCGGCAGTACAGCGGGGCCACCTCCACCACGATGCCCTTCGGCGTGCGCAGGGCAACGCTCTCCGGGGCATGGCCGGTGAGCAGGAGCCGTGCGGCCCCAGCCGCACCCAGCGCCGCGCAGGTGCCGGTGGTGTACCCGCAGCGGAGCAGTTTCTGCCCACTGCGGACGTAATGTTCAAACTTTGGCCCGGCAGGCTTTTCCGGGCCGAACACGGCCTCGTACTGCTCCTTGGTCAGGCTGTACAGCGCCCGGATGTTCTCCGGGGCAAAGGCCTCCTTTGGGGTCAGCACCCCCGAAACGCTGTGCGGGAACACGCAGACCACCGCATCCGCGATCTTCTGCGCCATGTCCAGCTCGTGCAGGCTGACGATCACGGCCAGCCCCTGCTCATGGGCCAGTTTCTGCAGGATGGTCAGCAGCTCGATCTTGCCCTTGACATCCAGAAAAGAGGTCGGCTCGTCCAGCAGCAGAACTCCGGGCTGCTGGCAGATGGCGCGGGCCAGCAGAACGCGCTGGCGCTGGCCGTCGCTGATGCAGTTGAAATCCCGGCCCGCCAGAGGGGAAGCCCCCACCAGTTCCAGCGCGTCCCGCACGGCCTGCCGGTCGGCATCGGACAGGATGCCCAGCCGCCCGGTATAGGGGATGCGCCCGGCGGCGGCAAACTCAAAGCAGGAAGTCAGCTCGGTGCGGCGGGTGTGGGGCAGCATCAGGGCCAGCTTCCGTGCCCGGGCCGGGCCGGTGTAATCGGTCAGGCTGCGGCCATCCAGCAGGACAGCCCCGCCCAGGGGGGCCAGCTGGCCCGCCAGCGTTTTGAGCAGGGTGGATTTGCCCGCGCCGTTTGGCCCGATGAGGGCCAGGATCTGCCCCGGCACCGCCCCCAGCGTGATGCTGGAAGCAAGGGGCGCACTGCCATAGCCGATGGCCAGTTCTTTCGTTTCACAGAGGTATTTCATCGCACGCCCTCCTGACCCCGGCGCACCAGCAGCCAGAGGACCACCGGTGCACCAAACACTGCCGTTACGGCGCTGATCGAAAGCTCGGTGGGGGCAAACATGCTGCGGGCGATGAGGTCGCACAGCAGGCAGAAGGCGGCCCCGCCCAGGCAGCACCCGGGCAGCACCACCAGCGGCCTTGCGCTGCCGAACAGCTGCTTGACCAGATGGGGCACCGCAATGCCCACAAAGGAGATGGGCCCCGCAAAGGCCGTGACACAGGCGGCCAGCAGGCTGGAAAGCAGCACCAGCAGCCGGGAAAAGGCTCTGACATTGATGCCCACGCTCCGGGCGTAGGCCTCCCCCATCTGGTAGGCGGCCATGGGCTTGGAAAGGCAGAACGCTGCCGCCAGAGCGGGCAGCACCACCAGTGCCGCCGCCCGCACATTGCCCCAGGTCATGCCGGAAAAGCTGCCCTGCGACCAGTTGTGGAGGTTGACGATGTTGCTGTCCTGGGCAAAGGCCACCACAAACTCCGTGACGGCCGAGCAGATGTAGCCGATCATCACGCCGCAGATAACAAGGATGCTCATCCGCTGCACCCGCCGGGAGACCGCCAGCACAAAGGCCATGGAGGCCATGGCCCCCGCAAAGGCGGCTGTGATCAGGGTAAGGGAGCTGGTGAGCAGGCCATGGTTCAGAAAAGCCACCATGACCAGTGCTACGGCCAGCTTGGCCCCGCTGGAAATGCCCATGACAAAGGGCCCTGCAATGGGGTTGGCAAAAAAGGTCTGCAGCAGGTAGCCTGCCGCCGAGAGCGCCGCCCCCAGCAGCACCACCATCACGGCCCGGGGCAGGCGCAGCTGGGTGATGATGCCCACGCTCAGAGCGTCCTGCCCGCGGCCGGTCAGGGCCGCCAGCACTGCCCCCGGTGTCAGGGACACACTGCCCCAGAACAGGTTGGCGGCAAACAGCACCGCCAGCAGCAGGGCAAGGATGCCATAAGAGAAGATCAGGCGCTTTTTGCTGGTCATAGGTTACTCTACTTTCCTCAGAAATTGCAGGTCGGCGGGGTCGTTCTCCGTAAAGACACGGTGCAGATCGAGCACAAAATCGACCAGCGCCATGCTCTGCTGGAAAAAGCTCTGGGTGGTGCACCAGACACTGCCGCTCTGCACGGCCTTGAACTCGGCCAGCAGGGGGCATTTTGCCACCAGTTCCTCTGTGGTATGCACCACGCCCTCGATGGTGCTGTTGTAAAGGAGCACATCCGCATCCTTTGCACCGGCATAAAAATCCTCCAGCGGCAGGTTCATGGTGGAAAGGTTGTTGCCGTTGTCGGTCAGGTCCGCAAACACATAATCACCGCCCGCCATCTCGATCATCTGGGCCACATAGTCGCCGCCCTTGCGCACATTGGCAAGGTTGTTGGCTGTGATGGAGAAAAAGGCACAGCGCTTGCCGGTGGAAGCCTGCCCGGCCAGCGGTGCAAGGCGCTCCACCTGCCGGGCAAACTCCTGTTCCGCCAGCTCCTCTTTCCCCAGCAGGATGCCCCAGAACTTGAGCCATTCCAGCCGGGCCAGCGGGCCGCTCTCATAGCTGGAGCGCTCCACCAGCACCGGGATGCCGAACCGTTCCAGCTGCTCCTTGACCTCTGGGGTGTGGTAGATCATGGTGTTCTCGATGGCAAGGCCGCAGTTGGCCGCAAGGATCTTTTCATAGTCCGGGGCGCTGTACTTGCCCGCATAGGCAATGCGCCCGGCCTCCATGGCGGCTCTGGCCTCATCCAGATACCAGCCCTCCGCCTGGGTGCCGGAAAGGGTCACGCTGTCCAGCCCATCCAGCGCGAGGAACAGGTCCATCACCGAGGTGGAGACAAGGTAGATGTTCCGGATGGGCTGACGCAGCACCGTCACGCTCTCGGGCAGGCCTTCCACCGCAGCGGCATCCTCCGGGGTCACAAGGAACTGCTCCCCCGATTCGGTCAGGGTCAGCATGGTATAGCCGCCCTCATAGCAGTCCGCCGTAAACTGTGTGGCGTAATCCAGCGGACAGGCATGGTCAAAGACCAGTTCTTCTGTGCTGGCGGGCGCTGTCTCGGAGGCGGCGCAGCCCGACAGGACCAGTACTGTAGCAGGCAGAACGCGCAGGAATTGTTGTCTCGTCAGTTTCATCAGTTCAACGCAAAGGTCAGCGTATACTCGATCTCATGGGGGGTGCTCATGGCTACGGTATCGGCAGTGACAGTCAGCGGGGTGCCCAGTGCAGAAACGGGGATCTCAAAGGTGGAGTTGCCCTCGGTGTTGGTGGGCAGATACTTCTCGC